>Ga0115570_10003392_pt1 | contig 11789 bp, 17 predicted proteins | sample COGITO_mtgs_1205_3_FD_87294 | JGI IMG/M metagenome (GOLD analysis project Ga0115570, IMG submission 87294) | Pelagic marine microbial communities from North Sea - COGITO_mtgs_120524 | ecosystem: Environmental > Aquatic > Marine > Epipelagic | place: Germany:Helgoland, sampling site Kabeltonne... | reverse complement strand
GTTCATGGCCGACAGGACGCTGCCCTCATGACTCGATTCAGTGTGCAGCTCAACGTGGTGCCTGACGTTGACGAGTGGGTCAATTTTGCAGGATCGGCTGGGTATGCGCCTGAGGTGATCGCCTTCATAGCCAACCGTGGCAAGCCAGTACTCAAGGGCAACGGCTCAATCGATCAGGCTGGACTGCTTCATGAATACCCAGAGGGTGGCATACCCAAGGGTTTTACTGCCGCTGCTACACCTCGCGGTTGGGAGTCTGTCTCTGCCGTTCTGCAAGCTGGACTGCCCAAGTCTTTGGAGCACGCAGCCATTGAAGGTGCAGTGGGTAAAGGCGCTGCCGCTGAGTTCGTTGGATTCTTGCAGATTGTCCGCAACCTACCTGATGCCGGTCACATCCTTCGTGATCCTCATTCGGTGAGTGTGCCTGATGACCGAGAGCTGGCGACTAAGTACGCCATCGCCACGATACTGGCTCAGCGTTGCGACAACCGAAACATCGACAACGCTGTCAGCTATTTGAAGCGCATTGATGAGGAGCTGCTCGCGGTGTTTTTCCTCATCGCCACCAATCGTGATAAAGATCTCAAGGCCTCATCGGCCTATGTTCAATTCAAAATTGACACTCAACGTGTCGCAATCTAGGAGAGATAACATGGATAAGATTCAAAATAATGCGTTACTGGTCAAGGTCACTTGCACCAAGTGGAACAATACGGTCACCGACAAGCGCATCAGCGATGAGGTCACCGTCGACAAGAATGCTGACGATGGATTCATTCGCGTGAGCAAGCGCCTCGCCAAGGTTGCCGTGGTCAAAGAGCTCAATAAGCTGATCGGCCAAGTCGGCAACTCGATCATCCGCAAATGGTGCGTGCCTTGGGAAGATGGGGTTCACCTGATCACGGTCGACAATCTCGACAACTTCGAGCGTGACCTTCGCGCCAAGGCTGACAAGCTTGACGAGCTGAAGATTGAGCTACGACGAGAATGGCCGGACATTGTCAGAGATGACCAGCTCAGGCTCGGGTCTGCGTTCAACGCCTCCGATTACCCTGAGGTCGAGGCGATTGTCGGCAAGTACTCAATCAACTACTTGCTACGCCAGCTGCCTAGTGGTGACGACATCCGCGTCAATCTACCCAATGAGCGGGTCAAGGCCATACGCGCCGAGGTTGAACGTGATGTCAACGACCGCATCGAGGCCGGCATGAAGTCTGTCCATGAGCGCGTGAGCAAGGTGCTCAACAGCTTTATCGATGGACTGGATCGACACGGCACCAAGGGTGACGGTCAGCAGCGAGCCTCGAAGTTCAGCGACTCAACGGTCACTGCCATTGAGGAGTTGGCCGAGACTCTACCCAATATCAACCTGACAGGTGACCCAGCACTCACCGCCGTATCGAATGACCTTATCCTGCGGATGAGAGACCTTGATCCTCAGAAGCTGCGAGATGACCCTGCTGAGCGGAAGAATGCGGCAGACACTGCGCGTGACATTGCGGCTAAGCTAACCGGATTTTTTGACTAGGAGATATCTATGAACGTGCAAATAGCTAAGGCGCGACAGCGCATGATTGCAGACCACCCATTCTACGCCTGCCTGCTGTATCGATTACGGCTTGTCGAGGATGCTGCCAACACGCCAACAATGGCCACTGATGGCAAGAGCATTTTCTTCAACCCTGCTTGGGTCGATAAGCTGACCGTGCCTGAGGTTGCCGGTGTGCTCGCGCATGAGTGCGCTCACATCGGGTACGGGCACCACTTGAGAAAGGATGGCCGTGATCACAAGATGTGGAATCAAGCCTGTGATTACGCGATCAACGAGGGTCTGATAAAGGCTGGGTTCACCCTTCCAGATGACGGACTGTTCAATCCCAAATATCGAGACTGGGCAGCTGAGCGGATCTATGTCGACATCAACAAGCCTCAGCAGGACGAGGACGAGCAAGACGGCAAGGGTGCTGGTGAGGGCGACTCCTCATCTGATCAAGGCGACTCCTCATCTGACCAAAGCCAAGACAGCGATAGCGACAGCGAAGGCGCACAGGCTGACTCTGGCGTACCTTGGGGCGAGGTTCTAGACGGTGTTGACGAGGACGGCGAGCTGCTCGATGAGTCTGGCAAAGCTGAGGAGCAACGGTCTGTTGCAGCTGCAGTCAACCAAGCCGCTCAGGCTGAGCGCAAAGCTGGTAAGGGTTCGATTGGTCAGGCTAGGGACATGATAGATTCGCTGAAGGGTGACTCTCAACCTTGGAACGAGATCCTGAGAGATGCTCTGCGCGATAGCGTGGTCACTGATCAGACCTACGCTCGACCCAATCGCAGACTGCTGTCTCGCGGACTCGTGCTACCCTCAAACGTGACGGATCCAACTGGCGAACTTGTCATTGCAGTTGATACGTCTTGCTCGCTGGATGATCACGAGCTGTCGATCATCAGCCATCATATCGATGACATCGTGGATGACATCAAGCCGACTAAGACATACGTTGTCTATTGCGACTTTACGATCAACCACGTTGACGAGTTCGACAGGGGCGATGACATCGTGCTCAAGATGCACGGCGGCGGAGGCACTGCCTTTAATCCACCATTCAACTGGTGCGAGCACAACGATGTGAGCCCTAATGCTCTGGTCTACTTCACGGATGGAATGGCTGAGGTTGGCCCTAGTGCTTATCACGGCAACGAGTTCACGGTGCCTGACTACCCAGTCTTTTGGCTAAGCAACTACGCTGATCCAGAGTTCTCAGGTTGCGAAGAGTTTGGCGAGATCATCAAGATCTAAATCAAGTGGGGGCTACGGCCCCCGAGGAGAAATGAAATGAGTTTATATCAGAATAAGATGGTGCAACTAAATCAGCTACGACTGCTCATTGATTGCCTAATCGATACAGTAGAACGAACGACAGACCTTGACTCTATCTACAATGAGAAGGACGGCACCTCTATCTCATGGGGAGAGGTTGAATTCATCAGGGAGGGTATCAATTCTAAAGATTTTCCAGCCGCGTCTTTGTACGAATTTATGGAAATGTCTGACGCGCTAGTTGATATTCTGCTTGAGCGTGACAACGTCACACTGAAGTGGGGGTACGATGCCAAGCTCGATAACTGGCATTTGGATTCAGAAAGCCAGAGCGATTTTGAAGACTACAGCGAAGAGGCCGAGGGCATACTGTATGAAATCGGAATAAGGATTAAAACATGAAGCGTTCAATACTAAAGACTATTGCCGTTCTAATAGTAGTCGGAGCTGTAATGTGGGTGGGTGAGCAAGACTACCGGCATGAACTGGCAATGGAAAAACAATACCGTGAGATGGTATGCGCGGGTCACTGGCCAGACTATTGGCAAACCAATCCAAACTGCGAGGATAAGCGATGAGTATTTTAAAATGGCAGTAAATCAAATCAAAAAACTACAGCAACGCGGCTGGTATATTCTCAGCGAGACGGACTCTAAATGTTTTATGACGCATGACAGCGAGCCGTGGATTGCTACCGTATCTACGGCGTGGGGCGACATAACTTGGGAGAAAAAAACTGAAGAGTTAATTCTTTCAATCAATGAAATGCGCGGTCGTAACATCTCTTAAGCCGGCTTGTGTTAAGGTATAAGGGCCAGCAATTCCTAGCCGGTGGGCAGCGCACTGGAAAGCTTGATCTTTGGCTGGCACCCTTAAACATATGATCGATCAGGCACAGCTGCACTACTATTGCAAACCCTCGCATGATGTGAGATATTCCGTCCCGAGAGGCCACACACTCTCAACCTTCCGCACCGATCAACCCCTGCTCCGAAAGGAGTGGGGGTTTTTTATTGGCCGTTCAATAGCTATAGCTAACTCTCTCAGGGAAGCAGCAGTAGGCGGAGGCTTTGCTAGATGAAAATGATTTCCATATTTGACCCTTAATAATAAAAGGCTACGGGGTTTTTTTAGGGGTCGGAACTGGAGGGCAGAAAAATAATACTTTAGGTTTAATCAATTTCTGCTTAAAACTTTTCTTAAAAGACTGATCTGTACGAAGTCGTCGGTATAGACATCATCGATTACATGGCGCGTTATTACCCGCTCACCTTCCAAGCCCCACTTCTCAATAACCCTTCTCATGTATCGCGAATATCTCATCAGTCCGCTCGACATCATGTCAGGTTTGCCGCCACCAAAACTTCCAGCGTCCATTGCTGGGCTCTTCAGATAAACATGGGCCGACATCGCCAAGCCGATCACTCTCTCCGCTTCAAGGTGCTCATCAACATCAATAAGATCTTTAATTAATAAGTGGTCAATGAATAACTGATCCTTGACTTTGGATCGTGCGAACCCGTTACCCGCATCCTCGACATCAACCTTATGATGCTTGTGAAGGAGCGGGCTCCCGATGTCGTTTATCTTTAGGTCAGATCCAGTCGTCATCTTTTTCTTGCCAACTCTTGGTGGGCTTGAGTGAGCTTGGGATGCTCAATGGCTGGTACACCGGCTCAGAATATCTTCCTGTCGGTATGTCATATGCCAGCTTGACCTTACCGACCTTACCTATCCACTTGAACCTTACCTTCCAGCAATGGATCTCAACGTCTCTATCTTTGTTCTGATGGACCGTGATGCCGAGGTCAGCCTTGGCGAAGAAGCTGGCGCTACCCGATATGTTCATTCCCTTTGGCACTGCTGTTGATCCTGACGCATCCGTTGGCATCTTGGAGGGGTGAGCAATGAACCAGATGTGAACATCGTTTGCTCTGGCAAAGGCTACCAATCTTGTTAGCAGATCATTAATACTTTGGTGCTCATTGTCTGAGGATGTCTGCTGTGCGATGTAATTGTACGGGTCAATGACCAAGCCTCTCACGCCCATTCTCATGACGGCTTGTTGTGCCCGATCCAATACCGAGTCAATAGTGACTAACTCTCCTGACCTCTGCTCAAGAAACATCCAGTGGTTGTGGATATATTGAAGGGCATTGTCAGCTTCTTCCTTACTCATCCTACCGTTAGGCCCATCGAAGAATGGCTTGCCAACAATCTTTTCTGCAAGCTTGGCTATGTGAAGTGGCGGCGGGTTTTCAAAACTAGCGACAGCAAATTTCCAATCATATTGCTTAGCTAAGTTGACCATTATCTGATCAATGAACTCAGACTTACCTGACCCCGGAACTCCGGTGACCACAGACAGCTGACCTTGAACCACGGTAAATAGTTCGTCGACTACAGGCATGCCTGTGGATAACCCGCCAATGACACCGTTCGTGTACAGATGGTTGACCTCGCTTTTGTAATCATCAACGGTGTAAACCCCTTCCAGTGGCATGGGCTCTGCATCGAGGACAATCTGTACGATTTTCTCTGACCCATGCTTTTGAAGGACATCGTTCATGTCTTTCGTACCTTCAGGGTATTCAACCTGATAGCACTTAGCCCTTCCTATCCGCCTAGCTAACTCTTCCCTTAACGCTTCCCCTGCCTCATCCTTATCTGTTGCCAGTATGATTCTTTCGACTGACTTCATAACTGACTTTGCTTCCCAAACGTAGCTAAACTTATTGTCTTCGCTCGGATCTATACGCCTGTTTGCAACCCGCTGCGGCGCTCCATTCGGTACGCTAAGTATAACTATTTGATCGTCAATGATAGAAGATGCTACTGATAGACAGTCTACTTCTCCTTCACAGACTACCAAGGTTTTAGGCTCGACCTTCTTTGCATTCTCGATACCCCAGAAAGTTCTAGCCGCACCGTCTTGCGTAAACCTTTTGTCGTTCAGAGGTCTCCACTTAACAGCCTCTCGCTCACCGTAAACAAAGCCAATCGCAGGAACTTCGCCAGCGTTTAGCTCACCCTTGGCGTTGAAGTAACGCTTGCCCGTTACGATCTTGTATCGATCCTTAACCTTTGCGTAATCTATGCCTCGACCTTTCAGGTAGTCACCGATGATACCGTCATCAGATTCTTTGGGAACAGAGATGGCGGTGACCTTCTTGGGTCGATCAATGTACGCAGGTTTAGAGTCTCCTCGTTTACCTGATATCTCGCAGTGATGACAGAGGAACACTACCCCGTCATCCTTAAACGAAACGCTTAGCGTTCTCTCTCGTTGATTAACTTTCTTTCTTTCTGGTGTACATACTGGGCAGATGTATCTGCCTTCTTGAGTTATTGTATTTAAAAAAGTATCCAGCACATCTTGCATATCATTACCTTCCTATGTTAGCTTCTTAAAATCCCCGAAGGGCCACACACTTAGTAGGCTACTTAACAAAGAAACCTACTATTAAAAAACAATAAGTAGACTACTTAGGTTTATAGTTGCCTGCTAAGTATCTAATAATATTTCTTGCCATCTTCTCCCTCCTTATCCCTTCGTGTCTTATTGCTGAGAATACCATCCTCTTAATCTCGTGAGGATTGATGCGAAGCTTTTTTGCCATGTCGTTATGATTCTCTTCCGCGAAAAATTCAATCGCCTCAATGCGAGTCTCTTCGTCCGGTGAGAATAAATCCAAGATAGCTCGGTTCAGGATTCTTCCTTCGATAGTTCTTTTGAAATAATCACTATTTCCGCTCTCGGATTTTCCTTGTCCAGTCCCCATTCGATCACCTTCTTCCTTACTTGCCTGTCGTTTTTGTAGATCAACCCTTGCATACAATCTAAGATAACACTCTCGTCTAGATCAGGTCTGCGCGATGCGTAATAAATTTTTATTCTAGCTTCAAGGTCGCCTTCCAGCATCAAGTCACCCATCTGTGGGCATTGCTCTTGAAATGATTTGACATAGGCTAATGCTTTGGCGCTCTTAATAAACGCCGGCCTCCCTCTAATCGTAACCAGTCTGCGGCTGTTGGCCTTGCTTGCCGGCTCCCCATTTATAGTAAAAAAAATACTTGTCATGTTACAAAAAATACCTTATATTTGATTGTCCTTGAGTGACAGGACAATACATGATGAGCAAAATAAGTCAACACTTGATTGACAAAGAAGAGAAAGGAATTAATTGTTATGACGAAAGACAAAGAAGATATATTGATCGAGCGAGTTCCCCTCCCAGAGGTGAGAAAGAAGGAGCTGTTAGACCCGAAGGTATTAGACGCAATCATAAATCTTGCACCTGAAGAATCCTTTTTTATTAAAACGAATGATGAAGATCATACCCAACGAAAGATCAGTGCGCTTCGCCAGCGTGTGCATCGAGTGCAAAAAGAAAACCCCGAGAAGCAGTTCACTGTACGCAAGCGACATGAGAAAGACAAGGGAATGGGCGTAAGGGTTTATAGGTACATGTAATGAAAATAACGAACAGTCATAACCTGCCAGAGGTCGTGTTCAATGCGCTGACCTTTAGCGACTACACGAAAGGCGACAGCTTGTTGTCTGCTACTCAGTTAATTGACAGCCCTAGGGTTGCTCAATTACAGCGTCAGCACGATGACGAGATTGAGCAAGACGCGGTTGACTTTTTGTGGTCACGGTTCGGCACGAGTGTGCATCAGATGTTTGAGAATGCTGTGCATGGCGATGATTGCATCAGCGAGGAAAGACTCTTCGCAGAGGTGAATGGCTGGAAAATTAGCGGGGCAATTGACTTGCAACACCTGACCCCTGAAGGGGTTATCGTTAGCGATTACAAGGTGACCAGCGTCTGGTCAGTGATCAACGATAAAAAAGAATGGCACAAGCAGCTCAACTGTTACGCATGGTTGGTGCGTACCGCTAAACAATTACCCGTTAAGCAGTTAAGGATTATTGCAATCCTGCGTGATTGGTCTCGGCGCAAAGCCGAAGAGGGTGGGAACTACCCAGACTCCCCAATCCAAATGATCACAATCCCCATGTGGTCGGAATCAGATCAGGATAATTACGTTGAAGAGCGTGTTGCCCTGCATCAAGAAGCGGATTTTGAATTTGCAACAGGCGGCGAACTTCCCAAGTGTGACGCTCACGAGCGGTGGGATAAGCCAACAATCTTTGCCGTTCAAAAGAAAGGGAGAGTAAGGGCGATCAGGCTCCATCAGGTGGAGGATGACGCTGTCGCTCACGCGAACTCTCTCGGTACTGGACACTATGTTGATAAGCGAGTTGGCGAAAGCACCCGCTGCTCGCAAAACTGGTGTCGAGTCAATCAATGGTGCTCACAATGGAAGGAAGTTGACAATGGTAAAGAAGACTAAAAGTAAAAGCACAGTCAAGCGGCAGGTCAGCGTTGATGCTAATCATGAGCTGGGTAGAGAGCAGCTAGAAAGCCAGCTCTATCAGCCGAAGGCGGAGATCGAAGGGTTGGATCTTAGCAGCATGCAAAGTGCTGCTCAGAAACTTATATCGGGGCTAGACAAGCTGCAACCAAATCACATGATGATGATGAGGGGCAGTGATCGGCCAACGTTTTACAAGTGGAAGAGTAAGCGTAGTCGAATGAAGTTTATTACTAAGACCGTAGGCATTCCTGTCGTGGTCAACGCAATAATGAAACTCGATACGCTTAAGCTGCCGAAGCCAACGCATAAAGATACATTCGTAGTAGTTAAGAGGATTGCATGATCGAAGAAGTAGAATTTGATCGGAAGCTAATCGGGCTTTGGCAGCTAACCAAGATCCCCATGCTCAAAGCTACAATAAACGGCACTAGAGTGGAGTTTACTTGGCAAGGTGAGCCTAAAGGTAGGCCAACTGTTTCATTGCCAATGGCTATGTTTCAGAAGCTTGAGCCTGTTGAGCTTATGCAAATTGTTGAGAACTCAATTCAAGAAAGGCATGGCGTATATGCCCAGCAATGGAGAAGTGACCTTCGAGGCTTCTCCAAAAACCCATTAACATAGAGGTACTTATGTCGACTTACAAAGAAGTCTGGGAAAATCTTAGAGCAGTGAACTGTTCTGACAATACCCAAGAAAAGAACGGTCTTACCTACTTGAGCTGGACATGGGCATGGTCTGCAATGATGGAGGAGTATCCTGAAGCAACATACCATTTTCCGGAAAGTGAGATACACGGGGACGGTACAGTTACTGTTCATTGCACGATAAATATTGGCGAGCTTAACCGCACCATGTGGTTGCCCGTCATGTCTGGCTTTAAGAATTCAGCGGTATCTAACCCTAGCGCAAGAGACATTGGCGACTCAAAGATGAGATGCCTAGTCAAATGCATGGCGATGTTTGGCCTCGGTCATTACATCTACGCAGGGGAAGACTTGCCGCCAGACAGCAAGAGTGATTCGGCTCCGGTCAAGAATCAATCTTCATCAGCAGCTCAGACCGCAAAAGTTATGGACGAAGCAATTAAGGAGGCTCAGAACGTTAAGCCTGAAACACTTGAGGAAGCTGTCGAAGAGGCAATGAAAGGCTCAATGACTGAGGCAGATGCAGTGGCATATGTCGAGCTTGCGATTTCGTTTGCCAAGCAGACTAATACGGTCGAAGGACTTAAGTCTCTTCATACTGAAAACAAAAAAACTTTGGAAGAGATGAAGCTGTCTCACCCAAATATCTATAAAGATTACGTTGCCAAGTTCAAAGCGCGACGAGCAGAAGTTCAATCATAACAAGGAGAAGGTAATGGACAACAACAATGTGGCGAAAGGTGAAGCCTTTTACTTAAACAACAATCAGCGAAAGAATGCGGACAACCATCCGGACTTTGTTGGCAAGTTGATCATCACTCAGGATCAGCTGCGCGCCTTAATTACAATTCACGAAAAGGCTAGAGAAGATAACCGTGAGCCAGTCCTGCAGGTAGATGTTTCTGGATGGAAGGGCAAGAGTAAGAATGACGGTTCGCCTTATCTTTTCTGCAAGCATGAAATTTATACGGGGCCGCGCAAGGATCCTAGTCAAAGGCAAGCGCCAAAGCCTGCTGCATCGGACGATGACTGGCTGTGATCACCTACCATATCCATCCAATGAGTCACGATGAGGTCATGGATCTACTGAGATTATTGGCCAAGATCGATGACTCCAAGATGGATGAGGTTACCTATTTGATAAAGAATGCTGATCTAGGTGTGAAAGTCGTGGTCGATAAGATCAAGAGGCAGCGCACCAGACAGCAGGAGAATTACTATCACAAGTGGGTGACAGAGTTCGGTAAGTTCTGTGGCATGACGCATGACGAGATGCACGAGGAAATGTTATGTCGAGCCTATGGCTCAGAAGATGTGAACACTAGGCTTGGCTACAAACGTCGACCATTAAAGCGTTCAAGTCAGGCAAACAGAGCCAAGTATGCAGAGCTTATCGACACTCTAATTATTACCGCTGCAGAATTAGGATTTGCAGTACCGGAACCAAAAGGAGAGGAAGATGAAGGACAAGATGGATAAGGCTCAGTTTACTGGATGGGCAGTGTTGGGAGCGTTCTGTTTGGGGATAGTTCTTGGCGTGGCAATGTTCTGATGGACTCAAGACACGAAGAAATGAGGGCTCAGGTGAATGATTTTCATCAGCAACATCCTGAGGTATGGCGGTTGTTCTGTGGGTTTGCCTTTGAGATGATAAATCGAGGGCATCTCCATTACTCAGTCAATGCTGTGTTCGAGAGGATACGATGGGAGATTGACGCAGGAGGTGATGGCACGGATGCCTTTAAGTTAAACAATAACTATCGAGCATTTTACGCTCGACGATTTAGGAACTTGTACCCAGATCATGCAGAATTTTTTAGGATTAGAATTCAAAAATCTAAGAATAAATCTGCCACTAATTTACCAGAGCTAAGGCCAAAGGATTATGAATACGAAGAAGACGATGCTGATTATAGACGAGGAAGAGATAGACCAAGCTATAAACTTGCTTGACTTAATTTACACAGAGCTTCGAGGAATAAACCAAAGCTTTGCTAAAATTGTGGACATGATAGAAGAAGAACGAGGCGGTGATTGAAGACTTCAAAGATAAGGAAGTCGGCGCGAGATAAGATGTGCGCTCTTCAGATCCATCCATACTGCAACAACAACACAGAGACCACTGTTCTGGCGCACCTACCAAGCATGGCTAAAGGCATGTCCATTAAGTCGCCAGATTATCTTGCGGTGTATGCTTGCTCAAGCTGTCATGATCTTATCGATGGCAGGATGCATGTATCAAACATAAGCAAAGAAGAAATTCTTCGCTGTCAGATGCGAGGCCTAGAAAGAACGTGGGGCCAGTTGATTACTGAAGGACTAATAACTATTACTTAGTCCTGCCTACCTTAAAGTCATAGGCCTTATTGAACCTGTTATATATCGAGTTCATCTTATCGTAAATTTCTTCTTCAGCCTTACCGTACTTGAGGGCATTGGCAGGAGACATTGCCGAGAGTTCTTTGATTTTTTTTCGTTGCTGCCTCAGAGATCTTAATTGTTTCTCAGCAATCTCTAGGTCTCTCAAAGTTCTTAAGTAACTTGAATTGTCTTGCCTATATCGAAGTCTTTCTCCTCCCCGTAACGAATCGACCCTAGCTTCTTTTTGTTCAAGCCTAACCTTTCTCTCGTAGAAATCTGCCATGCTTGTGTTACCGTCAGTCTCGCCTTTGATTCTGCGAAGGAAAGGTATCTCTCTAACTTTTAAGTCCTCTCCTTTCTGCCATTTTTCTATAGCGTCAAAGTTTCTCATGCCAAACTTTCCAGCGCCGCCAAACATAAACTCGGCCAGATGCTCTAGTACATCAGGAGAAATATCTACCGCCCCAGACTCTTGTTCGTTGCCTCCGGTTAACGAGTTGGCAATATTAGCCATCCATTTAAACGGAGTTCTTGTAGTGGACATGGCCAACTGAGACTCAGGAAGCTGAGTACCTGTCGGAAAGTTCTCT
>Ga0115570_10003370_pt1 | contig 11832 bp, 9 predicted proteins | sample COGITO_mtgs_1205_3_FD_87294 | JGI IMG/M metagenome (GOLD analysis project Ga0115570, IMG submission 87294) | Pelagic marine microbial communities from North Sea - COGITO_mtgs_120524 | ecosystem: Environmental > Aquatic > Marine > Epipelagic | place: Germany:Helgoland, sampling site Kabeltonne... | reverse complement strand
TACTCCCGGCCGTAAAAAATGATTTGCAAGTGAAGTTTGTTCCAACTTTCGCGGGGGAAGAGCGCTTTGGCGTCTTTTTCGGTCTGCTCCACGCTTTTGCCATTGGTTAAGCCCCAGCGGTACATCAAACGGTGAATGTGCGTATCCACCGGAAAGGCCGGGACCCCGAAGGCTTGACTCATGACCACACTGGCCGTTTTGTGGCCGACGGCGGGCATGGCCTCCAACGCCTCAAAACTCTGTGGAACCTCGCCACCATGTAGCTCCAAAATCATTTTGGAAAACTGATAAATGCCTTTGGATTTCATGGGAGTCAAGCCACAAGGCCGAATAATCTCCGCAATCTCCTCTACGCTCAGGGCTGCCATCGCTTGGGGCGTTTGGGCCTTGGCAAAAAGGGTAGGGGTCACCGTATTCACGCGAGCATCCGTGCATTGCGCCGAAAGCACCACCGCCACCAAAAGGGTAAATGGATCGCTGTGGTCCAAGGGGATGGGCGTCTCGGGATAGAGGGCTTCCAGCTCCGCCATCACGTAGGCGGCTTTTTCTTTTTTCGTCATAGGGAACAAAGGAAACGGCTATGTCGTTTAGATTGCAAGGAATTTGTACAACTTCATAGAAACTCTCTTCCCATGACACATCTAAAGGTCGGCGACCTCGCCCCCGAATTTTCTGGACTCGATCAACACGGCATTGAAATCTCCATGGACGACTTCGTTGGAAAGCGCATCGTTTTATATTTCTATCCCAAAGACGACACCCCGGGGTGTACCGCCGAGGCCTGTTCCTTCCGGGATGGCTACCAAGACCTGTTGGATGCGGGCTTTGCTGTCGTGGGTGTTTCCCCCGATCCGGTGAAGAAGCATGCCAAATTTGTCGAAAAATATGATTTGCCTTTCTCCTTGATTGCCGACGAGGACCGCCAAGTCATTGATGCCTATGGTGTTTGGGGCCGCAAGAAATTTATGGGCCGCGAATACGATGGGGTCTACCGTGAAACCTTTGTCATCGGCACGGATGGCCGAATCGAGCGAATCCTCGACAAGGTGGACACCAAGGACAGCGCCGGCCAAATTTTGAACGGATAAACTTTTCAACAGGCACTCCGAAAGCAGGCATTTTTACCCGTTTCTAGTCGTTTAAGGTCGGGTAGGCTGCGGACTGTTCTGTACATTTGAAGTCATGGCCTAGGTCATGCATACCCCATTGTCGAAGTCAAAAATTACGCACCCATGAGCTCGGATAAAGAAGCCAAATTGAAAGCCCTCAAACTCACCATGGATAAATTGGATAAAACCTATGGAAAAGGGGCGGTCATGCGCATGGGGGACGATGCGGTGGAAGAAGTGGAGGTTATTCCTTCGGGCTCATTGGGCTTGGACGTTGCCTTGGGCATTGGTGGTTTCCCCCGCGGCCGAGTGATTGAAATCTACGGTCCCGAATCGTCGGGTAAAACCACCCTAACCCTGCATGCGATTGCCGAGGCACAAAAGGCGGGAGGCATTGCAGCCTTCATCGATGCGGAACACGCATTTGACCGATTTTATGCCGAGAAACTGGGGGTTCAAACCGAAGACCTCATCATCAGCCAGCCAGACAACGGAGAGCAAGCCCTGGAGATCGCGGACAATCTGATTCGCTCTGGAGCCATTGACTTGATTGTCATCGACTCAGTGGCCGCCTTGACACCCAAAGCGGAAATTGAAGGCGACATGGGCGACAGCAAAGTAGGTCTTCATGCCCGCTTGATGTCTCAGGCTTTGCGCAAGTTGACGGGCACCATCTCGAAGACGAATTGTACAGTCATCTTCATCAACCAGCTCCGCGAGAAAATTGGGGTGATGTTTGGCAATCCCGAGACCACGACGGGAGGTAACGCGCTGAAATTTTATGCATCCGTGCGTTTGGACATCCGCCGCTCCACCCAAATCAAAGATGGCGAGCATGTCATTGGAAACCGCACGAAAGTGAAGGTGGTCAAGAACAAAGTAGCGCCTCCCTTCCGTGTGGCGGAATTTGATATTCTCTACGGTGAAGGCATTTCCAAATTGGGAGAGATCATCGACCTCGGTACGCAGTATGAAGTCATCCAAAAGAGCGGTTCGTGGTTTAGCTATGACGGAACGAAATTGGGCCAGGGCCGTGAAGGGGTGAAAGCCATTCTCAAGGACAACCCCGAATTGGCCGAGGAAATCGAACAGAAGATCATTGCCAAGCTTCAAAATGGCTAAAAAATTCTTGGCGGGCCTAGGCTGTTGCCTCCTGCTTGCGTGCAGCGGGCCAGAAGCGGAGCCTGAAGTCGTGGCTGATGCGCTATCTGTCAATGCAGATAGTTTAAACGTTTATATTTCGGAGCACCCCAACGATGTTCAAGCCCTGGCGCTTCGCGCTCGCCGGCACATGAATGGGGCCAATATTCCCTATGCCCTAGCCGACGCCCAGGCCATCTTGGAAATTGATTCTACCCACCACGACGCGTGGTTGATATACGGGGAGGGCAACTACCTCACGAATACTTCCCGGGTTGCCAAGGACGCCTGGCTGCGCTGTATCGAAGAACATCCCGAGGAAACCGAATGCCGCTTGAAGTTGGCGGAGCTCTACAGTGTCATCATGGACTACGACAAGAGCTTGTCCCTCGTGAACAAGGTCATCGAGTTGGAGCCGACCGAGTCTGTGGCTTACTTTATCAAGGGCCTGAATATTCGAGATAGCAAGCAAGACAGCACGCTTGCGCTGAGCTACATTCAGAAGGCGATTGACCTCAATCCCAACTATGAGGCCGCCTTGGACATGGCCGGGGTCATGACCGCCGCCCAGGGCAATCCCTTGGCCTTGAGTTACTACAACCGCTTGATCGAACTGCAGCCCGACAACGCACGGACCTATTACAAAGTGGGAATGTTCCATCTCGAGGTGAACAATTACAACGGAGCCATCGAAGCGTTTACCCAATGCGTCCAACTCGATCCATCCGATGCTGAGGCATTCTACAACTTGGGCTACATCCATTTGGAGCTCAATCTCTTGGCCGAAGCCCGGAAGTATTTCACCGCATCGATTCAAGCGCGGGAGATCAATTACCGGGCGTTCTATGGCCGGGCATTTACCTGGGAACGTGGGGGAGATGCCGCCAATGCAGAAAAGGATTACCGCCAAGCTTTGTCGCTGAATCCCCAACATGGTCCCTCGCGCGAAGGACTCAATCGCGTCTTAAAGCAGAAATAATGCGCACCCTCGGATTTTGGCTCCTGGCCCTCTCTGTGGGATGTGCGTCCACCGAATCCCTTATGGAACCCAAAGCCACACCCAAACCCCACGCGATGGAAATGCATGGGGACGTCCGCCAAGACCCCTACTACTGGTTAAATGACCGCGAGAATCCCGAGGTCATTGCTTACCTCGACGCCGAAAATGCCTACCGCGAGGAAGGGATGCAGCCCGTCAAGGCCCTCGAAGACGTCTTATTCACCGAGATGACCAACCGGCTCAACCCGGATGAGTCTTCCGTGCCCGTGCAAATGGATGGCTTTTGGTACCAAACGCGCTACGAAAAAGGCTCCGAATACCCGCGCTACTACCGCCGAGCAGGGGCTATGGATGGCCCAGAGACCTGCATTTTGGATGTCAACATCCTCGCAGAGGGACAGGCCTACTGCCAAGTCAGCGGCATTCACTTGACAGCAGACCACCAACGCATGGCCTATGGCGTCGACTTTGTCAGCCGCCGCCTCTACACATTGCGTTTTGTCGACCTCGCAACGAATACCACGTGGGACTATGAGGTCCCCGGAACTTCGGGCGGTTTTGCCTGGGCTACGGATGGAGAGACCTTCTTCTATGCGACCAAAGATCCTGTTACGTTGCGGGTAGACAAGATTTGGCGTCAAGTTTTGGGTAGCACCGCGGAGCCCAAGTTGGTGTATGAAGAAACCGACGAAACCTTCTCGTGTGGGGTGTTCCGCTCGAAGTCCAAAAAATACATTCACATCGCCACCGGGGCCACGGACGTTGATGAATTCTGGTATTTGGATGCCAGTCAACCCACCCAGGACTTTACCGTGCTGCGTCCACGCGAATTGGGCGTGGAGTATTCTGCGAGCCACTTTGGCGATGCATGGTTTATCCGAAGCAATCTCGGGGGACGGAAAAATTATGCCTTGTTCAAGGCCCCATTGAGTGATCCCAGCGCGTGGACGCCCTTCTTGGAAGCCCAGCCTGACGTTTTGTTGGAAGGGGCCGAGTTCTTTACGGACTACCTCGTCACAGAAGAGCGCAGCCAAGGCTTGGTGCAATTGATGATTCGTCCATGGAACGGAGGTACGCCCCATCCGATTGCTCAAGAGGAAGAGACCTACAGCCTGTATGCAGGGAGCAACCCCACCGAGGACACGGAGTGGATGCGATATGGATACACCTCTTTGGTAACCCCCAGCTCCACCTATGAATACAACATGCGGACAGGGGAACGCCGATTGCTCAAACAGCAGGAGGTCATGGGCGGCTACGATGCGTCCAAGTATGTGACCCGCCGATTCTGGGCCACGGCATCCGATGGTACTCGCATTCCCATGTCGTGGGTAGGCCCCAAGGAGGCAGAAAACACCCCAGTACCCACCCTCTTGTATGGGTATGGGTCCTACGGCATCACCATCGACCCCTCTTTTTCCATAGCGCGCTTGAGTCTGCTGGAGCGCGGCATGGCCTACGCCATTGCCCACATCCGCGGAGGGGAATACCTCGGCCGAGAGTGGTATGAAACAGGCCGCATGGAGCACAAGATGAACACCTTCACGGACTTTATCGCTTGTGCGGAGTTCCTCCAAAATGAGCACAAAGCGTCTGAGCTGTATGCCATGGGCGGCAGTGCGGGCGGACTCTTGATGGGCACTGTGCTCAACCTTCGTCCGGATCTCTGGTCCGGGGTCATTGCGGCGGTGCCCTTTGTGGATGTCGTGACGACCATGTTGGATGAGAGCATTCCATTGACGACGGGCGAATACAGCGAATGGGGCAATCCCAATGAAAAAGAGGCCTATTTCCGTATGAAGGCCTATTCGCCCTACGATAATGTGGCAGCGCTGGATTATCCTCCCTTGCTTATCACCACAGGCTTGCATGACAGTCAGGTGCAATACTGGGAGCCCGCCAAATGGATTGCGCGCCTCCGTGAACGACGGAGCAATCGCGCTCCCTTGTTCATGTATTGCAACATGGACACAGGGCATGGGGGCGCCTCAGGTCGCTATCAAGCCTACCGGGAAACGGCCATGGAGTATGCCTTTTTTCTTGGGCTGCTCAACGGCACCCTCTAAGCCCCAAAGAGCGCGTCCCATACGCGCTGGCTCGCACCGCGATGGTGGGCAATGAAGGCCTTGGCTTTTTGGTGCTCTTCCTCGAGCAAGGCGGGTTTTTCCAATCGATCGTGAATCCAGGTGCCCAGGTCTGCGGGCCGGGCTTTGGCCGGTAAGCGGGTGACGGGTGCCTCGGGATGTGCAGCCTCCCAATGCCCGCGAACCTGAGGTCCACACACGACAGGAAGACCATGCGCCAACGCTTCCAAGATGTTGTGCAATCCGGGTCCAAATCCCCCTCCGACTAGGGCCAAATGCCCACAGGCATAGAGCGCGGGCAGGTCGCCTAAGGTGTCCACCAAGAGGACGCGCGCTTCGGCTTGGCTCTCAGGGGCATAGGTGTCGAATGTGGACCAGCGAATACGTGGAACAGGGAGCTGGGAATCGAGACTATCGACCCGGGAGACATCGTGGGGGGCCAGGATGACCTTGAGTTCTGGAAATCGCATGAGCAAGGGGAGGAGTAAAGCCTCCTCCGGTTGCCAGGAACTCCCGACAACCAAGACCGGGCGTTGATCGGTGAAGGCCTCCAGGCCTTCTGGAGCGGGGCGTTGCCCTACCTGATCAAATCGTCCATCCCCCGCCAAAAATCCATTTCGGTAGCCCGCCTGGGTCCACAACGCCAGGCTTTCTTCGGTTTGGTGAAAGACATGGCTGGCCCCGGACCAGGCAGGACGCTCCCATGGATTCCACGGCCAGAGCTTGGAGGCGCCCGGTTTAACCTGCGCAAAGGCGACGGCATAGGGAATACCTTGTTTACGGAGCATGGCCGTCATCCCAGGCCATAAGTCATACTTCATGAAGAGCGCCTGACGGGGTTGGGTCCGCGCCAAAAAATGCGCCACAGCCCGGGGTCGATCCAAGGGGACGAAGGCAAAATGGGCTTCATTCCGCCGGGCAATATCTGCTCCAGAAGGGGAGAAAAAGGTGACGAGAACGCGGAGATTCGCCTGGTGTGCGCGGTGGATGAGCGCTTGGGCCATCAGGTATTCCCCGAGTGATGCGGCATGAATCCAGAGATCAAAAGGCCCTTCCGGAATGTCCTGACCTCGACGCTGGGAGAGCATGGCCCGGGCCTTTTTGTGCCCCTCCGCCGCTCCGCCCCGCAGGGCAGCCCCGTAGAGTGCTCCGGGCAACCACTTCATTAGTAGTAGAATCGAATGGCTGATTTTTCCTGCAACAAGGGGAGAATCCACGTGGCGCGAAGTCCCCAGCCCATGCTCCATTGGGGCTCTTTTTGAATGCCGTCCAGGACGAAGGTATAGCCTCGGACCGGCCACATCCAGCCTTGGAAGGCCAACAAGCTAACTTGGAAATGGGGGGCTACCCGACCCAAATGCATAAAGCCCAGTTCCTCGCCGAGAAAGGCGCCGCGATTTAGTTCGTCCATCGCATGGGTATAGGGTGCAGCCAACATGGGCACTCCCCCTGAGGACATAAAGGCCATTTTGTGCTGCATCATACCGCCTTTGAGCTTCCAAAACCAGGAGCTCTTGGCCGAACCCAGGTCGTTGAGGGCATAGCGTCCGCCAACATGCGCCCCAAGCTGCCAGCCACGCATTTCGACTCGAAGGCTGCTGTAACTCCCGTCATTGCCAAGAATTTCCCCTTCAGGGGTCAATAAAAAGTCGAGAATTTGGTCCAGTCCTTTGACCTGGCTGCTATACAGGGCCCCTCCTTCGACCCCGATAAGGGTCGACCCATTGATCCAGGTGTATCCGGTTTGTATATCCAACAGGTTGCCGTAGCGCTGCCGCCAATAGCCCGAAGGCACATAACCGCCCAATCCGACATAGATCATTCCACCTCTTTGGCTGGAAATCTCCGTCGGGACAGGCGTGCTTCGGCGTGGCCGGGCCAAACCAGTCCCTTGACCCACCGCGGAATGGGCAGAAAGGAAGAGGGCCACGACCCAGAGAAGGGATAAAATGCGCATGATGCGAAGGTAGAACGCAGATTCCAACCAAAGATTGCCGGGGAAAAGGGTTATTTTTGTGGAGAAGACCCGTTTCATTGGATATGCCCGCAACTCCTTCTTTTTCCTTACCCCTGCCCATGGTGGATTTGGCGGGCCAACATGGACACATTCAAGCTGAGCTCGATGCGGCGCTCTTGTCCGCAGCGAAAGCAGGCGCCTACATCCAAGGCCCTGAGGTCAAAAGCTTTGCCACGGAATTAGCCGACTACCTGGAAGTAGCCCATGTTATTCCCTGTGCCAATGGGACGGACGCGCTCCAGATTGCCTTGATGGCGTTGGGCTTGAAGCCCGGAGATGAAGTGATCACGGCCACCTTTACCTATGTGGCCACGGCGGAAGTGATGGCGCTTTTGGGCTTGACTCCCGTGTTGGTGGATGTTCGGCCGGATACGTTTTCCTTGGATTTGGAGCAGGTTCGGGCCGCTATCGGACCAAACACCAAAGCCATCGTCCCCGTCCACCTCTACGGCCAAGCCGCCGACATGGAAGACCTCATGCAGTTCGCCCAAGACCATTCCCTCTTTGTAGTGGAGGATTGTGCCCAAGCCATAGGCGCGACCTATACGTTTTCGGACGGCCGACAGGCCAAGGTCGGGACCATTGGACACATCGGATGTACGAGCTTTTTCCCCTCCAAAAACCTTGGATGCATGGGTGATGGCGGAGCCATGTATACCCAAGATGCCACCTTGGCGGAGCAACTACGCATGATCGCCAACCACGGCCAAAAAGTCAAATACCGCCACGACGTCATTGGCTGCAACAGCCGGTTGGATACCCTGCAAGCGGCGGTATTGCGCGTCAAATTGCCCCACCTCGACGCCTACATTCAGGCACGCCAGGAAGCGGCTGCCTATTATGATGCAGGCTTAGGCCAGTTTGAAGGGCTGGTGATTCCCGCACGCAATCCCGCCTCTACGCATGTCTTTCATCAGTACACCCTGCAGGTGAAGAACGGCCAACGCGATGCACTCAAGGCGCACCTCGAAGCGGCGGGCATTCCCTCCATGATCTATTATCCCTGGCCTTTGCACGAACAACCCGCCTTTGCCAGTGACCGCTACCCGAAGGGTGCTTTCCCCGTCGCAGAGCAGCTTTGCCAGGAGGTGCTGAGCCTGCCCATGCACACGGAATTGACGCCGGCTATTCAAGACTACATTCTCCAAACCATCCATACCTTTTTCCAATCATGAACATTACCGTTGTCGGAACCGGCTATGTCGGCCTCGTTTCAGGAGCCTGCCTCGCGGACGTAGGCATGCAAGTGACGTGCGTCGACGTCAACGTGCAGAAAATTGAAAACCTGCACAAAGGCATTCTTCCTATCTATGAGCCTGGTTTGGAGGAGATTGTAAAGCGCAATGTGGCCGCTGGCCGTTTGACCTTTAGCACCAGCCTCCAAGACGCCATCCAAGGCTCAGAGGCCGCCTTTATTGCGGTGGGTACACCTCCCGGGGAAGACGGCAGTGCGGACCTGCAATATGTCTTGGCGGTCGCTCGGGAAATTGGTCAGCACATGACAGACTATCTCGTAGTTATCACCAAGTCTACAGTGCCCGTAGGAACGGCCGAAAAAGTACGAGGGGCACTTCAGGCAGCCCTGAACGCGCGAGCAAGTACCCTAGACTTTGACGTCGCGTCCAATCCGGAATTCTTGAAAGAAGGGGCGGCCATAGATGATTTTATGAAGCCCGATCGCATCGTATGTGGGGTGGAATCGCAGCGCGCCCAGGACGTATTGACACGCCTTTACAAACCCTTTACACTGAACGGCCACCCTGTGCTCTTCATGGACATCCCCTCTGCGGAGATGACGAAGTATGCGGCCAATGCGATGCTTGCGACGAAGATTTCCTTTATGAATGACATGGCCAACCTCTGTGAGATCATGGGGGCGGATGTCAACCATGTCCGAAAGGGCATTGGGAGCGATCCGCGCATCGGAACCAAATTCATCTACCCAGGAATTGGCTATGGGGGCTCTTGCTTTCCAAAGGATGTCAAGGCCTTGGTCCGAACAGGCCGCGAGCAAGGCTATGAATTGCGCATTCTCCAAGCCGTTGAAGACGTCAATGACGACCAGAAACTGGTCATGGTCCGAAAGATCAAAGCCCACTTTGGCGATGACTTGAAGGGTAGGCACTTTGCCTTTTGGGGCCTGAGCTTTAAACCAGAAACGGATGACATGCGTGAAGCCCCTTCCGTCGTGATTGCGGAAGAATTGCTGGCCGCGGGTGCCACGGTTACGGCCTATGACCCCGTTGCAGCCCATGAAGCCAAGCATCAATTAGGGGACCGCATCCAGTATGCGGCCAATGCCTATGAAGCATTAACGGGGGCCGATGCTTTGTTGCTCATTACGGAATGGCGCGAATTCCGCGTGCCCAATTGGGACCGTGTGAAGCAGAGTTTGAAGCAACCGGTCGTTTTTGATGGCCGCAATATTTACAGTGGGGCAGAACTCCGTGCTTCTGGATTCACCTATTCTGGAATTGGATTGAAATAATGCCACGTATCCTCATTACCGGCGCAGCCGGATTTCTAGGTTCCCACCTCTGTGATCGCTTCATCCGCGAAGGCTATGAAGTGGTCGGCATGGACAATCTGATCACAGGGGACATGCGCAACATTGCCCATCTTCAATCGCTCCCCGAATTCACCTTTGTCCACCACGATGTCAGTACCCACATCCATTTCAACGGACACCTGGACTACTTGCTGCATTTTGCCTCCCCCGCCTCCCCGATTGACTACCTGAAAATCCCGATTCAAACCTTGAAGGTGGGCTCCTTGGGTACGCACAACTGCTTGGGTTTGGCCATGGCTAAAGGCGCGCGAATGCTCATCGCCTCCACTTCAGAGGTCTACGGCGACCCTCAGGTACATCCCCAAACAGAGGAGTATTGGGGCCATGTCAATCCGGTAGGACCACGCGGCGTCTACGATGAGGCCAAGCGCTTTCAAGAAGCCATGACCATGGCCTACCATCGCTACCACGGTTTGGAGACGCGCATCGTCCGTATTTTTAACACATATGGGCCGCGCATGCGCCTCAATGATGGCCGCGTGCTGCCCGCATTCATCGGCCAGGCGCTTCGGGGCGAGGACCTGACCATTTTTGGTGATGGCAGCCAAACACGCAGCTTCTGCTACGTAGACGATTTGGTGGAAGGCATTTACCGCCTCCTTCACAGCGACTATGCGGAGCCCGTCAACATTGGCAACCCGGATGAAATCACCATCCGCCAGTTTGCCGAAGAGATCATTCAACTAACTGGCACGACGCAGAAAATCATCTACCAGCCTTTGCCGAAAGACGACCCCACCCAGCGTCAGCCTGACATAAGCAAGGCGAAAGCTATCCTCGGATGGGAGCCAAAAGTCGACCGGGCGGAAGGCTTAGCCCGCACCTATGCGGCATTCAAAGCCTTACCCGAGGAGATTTTGTACAAGCAAGAACACCGCGATTTTAAAGACTACCAGAAAGGATGAAAGGACGGGTACTCGTAACAGGCGGACTGGGTTACATCGGTTCGCACACCGCGGTGGAATTACTGGCTCAAGGCTATGAGGTCCTCTTGGTGGACAATTTGAGCAATACGCGGGCGAGCGTCCTGGACGGCATTGAGGCTATTTCGGGCAAACGACCCGAATGGCTCCAAATCGACCTCGCCGACCCCGCCGCCTGCCGCAGTGCCCTCGAAGGGCAACACCTCGACGGCATCATCCACTTTGCGGCCTACAAAGCGGTCGGGGAGTCGGTTCAAGAGCCCCTGAAGTACTACCAGAACAACCTGGGCAGCCTGATGAATCTGCTGGACTACGTGTCGCAGCATCCAAGCTGTGGCTTCATCTTCAGTTCGTCGTGCACAGTCTACGGTCAAGCCGATCAGCTGCCTATCACGGAAGATGCGCCGGTCAAAGCGGCCGAGTCCCCCTATGGCAACACCAAGCAAATCGGGGAGGAGATCATTCGCGAAGTGGCTGTGGCGAGGGGCTTACGTACCATCGCTCTGCGCTACTTCAATCCCATTGGGGCGCATGCCTCGGCCCGAATAGGCGAGCTCCCCCTAGGGGTTCCTCAAAACTTGGTACCCTTCATGACGCAGAGCGCAGCAGGTCTTCGTGGCCCCTTGAGCGTCTACGGCAACGATTACCCCACAGAAGATGGAACCGCTGTCCGCGACTACATTCATGTAGTGGACCTTGCCCAAGCGCATATTATGGCCTTGGAACGTCTTTTGGCTCAACAAAACGAGGAGGCCTTGGAAGTTTTCAATTTGGGGACGGGCAAAGGGTCGAGCGTTTTGGAGGTGATCCATGCGTTTGAACGCGCCACCGGGGCCTCGCTTTCGTGGGATTTTGCTCCGCGTCGTGCGGGGGACATCACGGCGGCCTATGCGGACACCCAGCGGGCGAGTGCCGTACTCGGCTGGACCGCCAAAAAATCCTTGGATGAATCCATGCGCGATGCCTGGGCCTGGCAAATGGCCTTGGGTT
>Ga0115570_10003368_pt1 | contig 11833 bp, 9 predicted proteins | sample COGITO_mtgs_1205_3_FD_87294 | JGI IMG/M metagenome (GOLD analysis project Ga0115570, IMG submission 87294) | Pelagic marine microbial communities from North Sea - COGITO_mtgs_120524 | ecosystem: Environmental > Aquatic > Marine > Epipelagic | place: Germany:Helgoland, sampling site Kabeltonne... | reverse complement strand
GGGAAAAGAGTACGAGAGAAATGGGGAATGTTTGGCATCGGCTAGAAATGAACCAATAGCTATAAATTCTTCGATTGAGAATAACAATTCTGATTTAAATTCAAAAGGGAATGGAGTTTCTAATCAATCCGAGGTGAATACGGCTATTCTTTCAGAAAAAGATAATTCTAGTCAAGAGAATGTGATTACCTCTATTAACTCAAATATCGAGCAGCATGGCAATAATGTTGTGAGAACCATCAATGTCAAAGGATTGTTTTATTCTGTTCAGGTCGGAGCATTTAATCGTAAAATTAGAGGTAGTGAACTGTCTCAAATTGAAGAGCTAAATTATTACCGTTCTTCAGGTTTATATAGATACTCTTCAGGTAAATTTGATTCAATAGAAAAGGCAAGAGATAGGCAGAAGGCTGTGGTGTCATTAGGTATTTCTGATGCCTTTATTGTTGCATATTATAATGGGGAACGCATCTCCATTCAAAAATCAAGAAATCTTATCAGTGAAAATGGAAACGCTATATTATTTGATAAAGAAATTCAGTCCGTTCTTAATGGATCAATTCAGGATAATGAAAGCACTGAAAACAATCAATCTATTAATAGTGAACAAGAAATAACTCAAGTGTCTAGACCAATAGAGATTCCAATAATAGGAGTAGAGGAGGAAGTTGAAAAAGTTATGATGGTTTCTTACACCTTCAATTCTGAGTCATTTGAAGAGGGAACAATTGAACGATTGAATAGAATAGGGGTATTTAATTACAATGAAAATGATGCGAATATTACATCATCAATAATAAACACATCTGAACTTACACCAATCATGTCATTTTATATGAAAGGCATGGAAGAAAATGAATTTATTTCCGAGGAATTTATTGAATACAGAATTGAATTGGGTAGCAAAATTCCTGGTAAACTCGCAAATTGGATACTAAGAACCAACAAAACCTTTCGTTTCATTGTTTTAGAAGGAGTAAATCACCTCATTTTCTATGTGAATAACGAAATCGAAAAGACAGAATTACGTGACGAATTGAATGAATTGTTAAAATAATCTTATGAAATCAAATACGGAAACCAAACAAAATCAACAAACCAAAAAAAATGTTTCAGCATCTTATTCATTGATTTTATATAATGATGATATCAACACTTTCGATCATGTAATTAATTGTTTAATAAGAATCTGTAAGCACGATGTTCTACAGGCAGAGCAATGTGCATGGTTGGTTCATAATAGGGGGAAATGTAACGTGAAGAGTGGTAAACTGTCCGACTTAAGAAAAATGTACAACGCAATGATTCAAAGCGGTCTTTCTGCCGAGATTGAATAATTAATTGCCTTTCTGAATATCATAAAAAGTCTTTTCAATCGTCTCATAAACTCCGTTTGGTGAGGGGCCGAGGGCAGGGAGCCCAACTATTTTAAGATCATTTTTAGTAAGGATGTAGTAAGGAAAAGCTCCAATGTTAAGAGACTTCCAAATGGGATGACCATAATCCAAGGCATAAACATTCCATTTAATTCCGCTAACCACTCGGTCTCCAAAATCACTTAATCGTATACCTTGGTTTAAATAAATACTAACAAATTCTATGTGACTATTGTATTTTTCAAAGAGCCTTCTCAATGCAGATGTTTCCGAAAGGCTACTTGGGTTTTCGGGATCAAAAAAATGTATGTAAAGAAATTTATTCAATGGTGGTATGAGTTGGGTGTCTTCCGTAAGGTTCATTATGGGCAAAGGATCGCCTTCAATAATGGTGTAAAATTCATTAATTAGATTTTCAGCTATTAACTTATTCTGATTAAAAGAAGAAGTTTTTCTGATTTCATTGGTAATATAAATCAAGTTGTTTTGTGGTAGTCTATTTGCATAATATTCTTGTTGAATGATTTTAAGAGCTATTAACTCAGCAAACTCTTTGTTTGGAACCAAACTATCAAAAGAAACTGCGGTTACCATGGTGCTTGCATTATTGTCGTATATCGACTGGATTAATGGGTTTCTTATTGACGTATTCATTTGGAATAAATATTGATCATAAAAATCATTTAAATATTCCATGTAAGCTGGATTTTTGTGTAAAATAGGATTCTCTTTTAGAAAGAATTCATATTTCGTAGATTTTGAAGGAGCCCCGAAATAATAGATATTGTCAACAGTTGTACCTAATGAATATTTAATGTAATCGGTAAAGAAAGAAGAGGTGTCGTATGCATATGCTGATTGTACATCCGATTTAAATTTAAGGATTCCCTCTATAAACTTTACAGGCTCAACATCCTTTAAAATATACAAATCTGCCATCTCATCATCCATCCATGCCTCAAAACCTAATATTTTGTAATTAATATCGGTACTATCTAGGTTAAAAAAAAGCATTTCTGTTTCACTTCCCGAAAAATAGTTGATTACATCAATTGATTCTTGAGGAAATTCAACATAATAAGTTGTGTTATTTTGAACATATAATTCTGCAAAGGAATTTTTAATTCGAATCACAATTTTTCGTATTCCTAAATCTTCAATGTCAATCATGAATTGACCGCGTTCGTTAACAGTTGTTGTATATATAATAGATTCTGAATTTGTGATGTAGTCTACTATTTCGGATACGTAGACATATTGATTACTTGCATTAAGGGCAGAACCCAAAATTTTCGTTTTTGACATTGCGAAATTTGTAGTACACAAAAAAATAAAGACGATGATACGCATACTCTTAATTTTGCATAAATAATGCCACATTTTAAACGAGTATTTCTGGATGGGTTACAAATAAGGATATGTCTCCTTTATTTTTATGTATTTCGCGCACAATTGATGAATTTATTGGACTGAATTGTTCACTTGCTACAATGAATAATGTTTCTATTCCTGACATAGAGCGATTCAGCTGAGCAATGGGTTTTTCATATTCAAAGTCAATACTATTCCTTAAGCCTCTCAAAATCTGCGAGGCTGAAACTTCTTTACAGAATTCCACGGTTAATCCCGTGTAACGTTTAATGGACACCCTATTTTCATGACAGTATATTTGCTCTATGTGTTTAATTCTTTTTTCTATATCATAAAGATATTTTTTTTCTGTATTGATACCGATACCAATAATGATTTCATCGAATATTTCTAGACCTTGAGAAACGATAAATTCATGACCTTTTGTAAAAGGATCAAATGAACCTGGAAATAAAGCTATTTTATTCATGTTTATCAAAGTTAAAAAAACTAAAACAGACATTTCCAAATAGATGGGATTTTTGATATCCCGAAAAATCGCTTAAATCAACTTTTTTAAAATGTTCTATAATGAGAATCCCGTTTTTTTTAAGTGATTGTGATTCGATGATTACTTGTAAGAGTTTTTGGTATTCTTTATAATCAAATGGAGGGTCTGCAAATATCAGGTTGAATTTTTCTTCAGTTTTATTGAGGTACTTAATCGCATCGTATTTGAGAACCTGATGGTTGTTTTCTGGTGGATTTAAAAGATTACATGTTGTTTTTATAAACTTAATCGATGCAAAGTTAGAGTCAATAGACAAAACAGAATGTGCTCCTCTTGATATAAATTCAAATGAGATATTTCCAGTTCCTGTGAATAAGTCGAGAACGTCCAAACCTTCAATGTCTATTGAATGTTCTAGTATGTTAAATAAACCTTCTTTAGCAAAATCAGTAGTAGGCCGAGAATGGAATCCTTTCAATTCTTTGATTCTACGTCCTTTCCAAATTCCACTGACTATTCTCACATGACAAGCTCTAAAAGATTTGTATTGGCATTATAATGATAGACATAACCCTTAAGAGAATCCATTTTATTTGTGATGGTTTCTATTTCTTTTAGCTGCTTTTGGTTTCCTGAAATATCAATAACCGGTTTCGTTAAATTCATTTTTTCTAAATGGCCAATTAAAAAATAGATGATATCATTAGATGAAGTATACTCTATACTGTTGTATGATATCAAAGAATTGTTCTTGAACTTTAAGATATCAAAAGTGTCACGCTTGATTATGATGTGAATGTCCTTAAATTCTCGGGCTGAAATACATTTTTTTAAATACAAACCAGTACTATTTAGTAGAGCAGTATCTTTAAAATGCTCCTGAAAAAAATCATAAAACCATTGTTTGCAAGAATAAATTAGTGTCGCATTGATCTCGTTAATCTGCTGTTCTTTAATGATTTTCCCTGAAGGAATTCGCGAATAATTTAGTTTGTAAAATTCTTCTCTTTTTTCTGGATTGTATAATTCATTTGGCAATAACAAGCCATCTTTGGAATCGAAAATAACGGCTGCAATCTCCATTCCTTTATCGATGATATTTGATTGGATTAGATTTGTGAGTCGACTTGAAACAAATTTATTAAAAGAATCAATCTGAAGAGGCTCTATTAGTTCTTGGTTTGATTTCCCTTCGAAAAAAAATACTTTCTTCTCATCATAAAAAAGAATCGCCTTCGACATATGATAAATTTAGTTTCGCAAAATCAAAAAACAGATTTACTATTGCATTAAGAAATGCAGTTTTATTACTTCTTTAATTGAAGCTCGGGCTCAAGTTCATCGTCCTCCCAGCTTCCAGTGAGTTGTTCGTCTCTATTATTTGTGCTTCCTAAACACATAATTTCCTTTGCCTTTGCCCCTTCGTTCTTAGGAATTGGCAAAACACCCTCTATTCTAAAGATACACATGGTGTCTGTTGCCGAAACGTGCATAACAGTATCTATATTCCATTCTGATTTATTATTTGTAAAAGGAATATAACGTAAATTTTTGGCATTAAAGTCACCGTAATTATTTTGCTTTCGTTCCGTTAGATAAGCGTTGTTTTGAGTGTATTGAGTCTCGATAAACGACACCATTATCGTATCCATCTTAAATGTTCTTAGTTCATCAGGACAAATGTCAGACTTCGATAGGAAATAGGCTTCTTTTGGAGACATTTTGTTATCAATAGCATCTCCTTTCTTATAAAGGCCAAATTGAATTAAATAATCTCTTTCGATTTCAGTTATTTTACGATTGGGTATAGAACCTTTTCGTTCAATTCTTGGAACACTATCAAGTTCAATGAAGGCAATTAATTCACTCCAATTTGACGCATAAGATTGATATTTTTTATTGTATTCTTTTTGTGCTTTTTTAATGTCTTTTAAGTTTCGAATAGCCAGTCCCTTCATTAAGGCGTAATTATTATTGTGTTCTATGGATACACTAACTGTAGACATTACTGAATAGAACGCGTAACTAGCAATTACTAAACACGCACCACCTATAATATTGGTTAACATATTTGAAACTTTTCCAGAAACAGATAAAAAAAGGAATATAGAACAAATGAGTATGATTATTGCAGCCAAAACGAATTCAAAAGGTTGATCTGAAGTTAGGCTAACGATGATTAAAACGATTCCTAATACGCTGAAAAGAAATGGAACTGAATATTTTTTGAGAAGCAATGAAATATTTTGCATAATAAATCTTGTTTTTGGACAATTACAAATCTACAATATTTAATTTTATGGGAGTAAAAGCAATAGTATTTTTTAATAATCAGTCAAAACTTTGAATAATTTCTCCTTTTTTGATTTCGTTAACGACATTTCCGAGTTGAACTTGTCTGATGATCAATCGAATGCCGTAAGGTCCTTTGAGTTGTTTTTAAGACCTTCGGATAATAAAAAAATATTCATCCTTTCAGGATATGCTGGCACAGGAAAATCTACGTTGACCTCTTTGTTAAACAAAGGGGTTAAAAAAACAGGTGCTAAAACAAGATTATTAGCTCCAACAGGAAGGGCGGCTAAAGTTTTAGCGCTTTTTTGCAGTCAAAAGGCACATACGATTCACAAAGAGATTTATTTTGGAGGAAGTCAGCTTGAGGAAATTAAAAAATTGGCACCAGTAAAAAATGTACATAAGAACACCATTTTTTTTATTGATGAAGCGTCTATGCTTTCTTCATACTCAGAAACAAAAGAAGATGTATTCACTGATTTACTCAACTTTGTTTTTAGCTCAAAGTCCTGTAAAATTGTTTTTATCGGTGATGCTGGTCAGCTACCACCCGTAGGTCAGGAATTATCTCCAGCACTTCAAGGCAAAACTTTAAAACGGATATTTCCATTGATGGAAATTCAGGAATGTCACCTTAAAGAAACCCATAGGACGCACCAATTTTCTTCGATTTTAAAAAATGCAACTAAAATAAGAACCCTAAAAACGATTGAACAGCCATTAATCAATTTTATAGACGAATCAACACTTGCCATAAAGGGCTTTGAGGTTCATGAAAACATCGAGAATTCATATGCGGAGGTGGGCGTCGAAAATACAATTGTATTGACACTTTCAAACAAACAAGCCAATCAATGGAATACAGGCATTAGAAAAACACTTTTTTTTCGCGAGGACATCATTGAAAAAGGGGAGACCTTGTTGGTGATCAAAAACAATTATTTCTGGATAAATCCAACATCTCCAATGGGTTTTCTTGCGAATGGAGAAGTAATTTGTGTAGAGCGAATCATAAAATACGAAAAGATGTATAATAGGGATTTCGCAAGAATCGAAGTTTGCTTTCCAAGTTACCCAGACCTTCAAAACAAAGAAGTGCTTATATTATTAGAAACATTAACGATTGAAACGGCTTCTTTAGGACGGGAAAAAATGAAAGAACTATTTTTTGAAATAGAAAAGGATTATCTCCATATTTCTAATAAACAAATGCGTTATCGAGAGATCTTAAATAACTCCTATTTTAATGCGATTCATGTAAAGTATGGCTATGCTTCAACAGTCCATAAAGCGCAAGGAGGACAATGGCCTCATGTCTATATTGATGGCTCTTTCATTCCTGACGCGATGAATGACAAATCATACTTGAGGTGGCTTTACACAGCTATTACACGGTCAAAAGAAAAATTATTTCTTGTAAATTTCTCTGATTCGTTCTTTTCAAAAAAATCGATGTAAATTATTTCTTTCCTCTGTGCTAAGAAATTTCTATGTTCCCAATTAATTGCTCCTCTTTATGCTTTTATTCTTTGAAAACGATACTTTTGCGACGTTAACATGAAGTTTTTAAAAGAAAATAGATTTTCTACTTGGAGTAAAGTAGTTGCAATTGCTTTAATCGGGGTTACTGTATTTTTAGGTTATCAAATCCGAAATTTACAGTTCGATTATGATTTTGAGAAGTTTTTTCCAGTTGAGGATGCTGATGCTGATTTCTTCTATAAGCATCGTGCACAATTCGAATACGATAATAATTTCATTTTACTCGGGATTGAAAATAAAAAAGGAGTTTTTCAAGCTGATTTTTTAATTGAATTAGATTCTTTAACTAAAGTTTTCGAAAAAGGTTTGCCCTATGTGGAGGGAGTTAGATCCATAACGAATCAAGAAGAAGTTCTCTTGTTTAAGGGGGGAGGGAGTTCCAAAAAACCTTACGTAGATTTCAAAAATTGGTCTGGGCAACCCTCTTCAATTGATCGTTTAATTTCACAGGACTCAATAAGAATATTTAATAGTAAAGAGCTAGTTAATACGCTTATTGCTGGAGATGGGAAGTCTGTTTGTGTCTTTATAAAACACGAGAATGATTTGTCAAGGGATAAGAGTGAGGTACTTGTGAATGCCATTAGATCTAAGCTATCCGATTTTTCATTTGATGATACGCATTTGGCAGGTACAGCGGTTGGGCAGCAGTACTATATCAAGAAAATGAATGAAGAATTGTTACTTTTTATGGGATTAAGTGCGATACTAGTGATATTATTCTTATTCATTGCATTTAGATCAGGATGGGGCATAATTTTACCACAAATCGTCATTTTATCTTCATTGTTATGGATTTTGGGAGGCATGGGATTGTTCAATAGTCCAATGAATATTCTTCTTACGACTTTACCATCAATCATGTTTGTGGTCGCTATGTCTGATGTCATTCATCTTGTTTCTAGATATATGGATGCTTTACGTGATAAACTGTCAAAGTATGAGGCCATTAAAACGACCATTAAAGAAGTAGGTTTTTCTACATTTTTAACTTCGGTAACCACTTCTGTGGGTTTTTTCTCATTGTATTTTATCAATGTTCAGCCGATAAAGATGTTTGGATTAATTATAGGAATAGGTGTTCTTTTGGCCTTTTTCCTATCTATTTTAATGTTGCCCATTTTGTTTTATTATTTTCCTTCTCCCAAAATAATAACCAAAGAAAAGCAGTCTATTTGGCAAAAACTTCTTCCTGACTTCTTTGAGTGGGTGCTTTCTCATAAACGAACAGTTTGGGGGATTTCAATCATTTTTATTTTGTTGGCAATAAACGGTATGACCCTTCTTAAGTCAGACAATCTGATTATGGATGACATAAAGGATTCAGACCCTATTAAAAAGGATTTTGGTTATTTTGAAAAGCATTATGGCGGATACCGTCCATTTGAGCTAGCTATTAATATATCTGATACTTCTGTGAATGTTTGGGATTTAAATGTTCTAAAGGAAATAGAGGAGGTTGAAGATTATTTGGAAGATTCCTTTGGTATGGAATTAAAAGTCTCTCTTGTACAATCTTTAAAGGTATTGAACCGCTCTTCTAATTTGGGTAATAAGACCTATTTTGAACTTCCAACAAAAAAACGTGATTTAAAAAAGTACAGACGATTTTTGAAAATGACCGATCAAGGTAAGTTAATTAAGCTGTTCGTAGATTCCACAGAAATGGTGACAAGAATACAAGGTACCATACCCGATAAAGGAAATAACTATGTTACTGCGAAAACCAACAGGTTCAATGAGTTTGTTGAAAAACGGAATTTCAGTCATATAGATGTGCGGGTGACGGGGTCAGCATATTTATTGGATAAAAACATCAGGTATCTTTCCAATAGTTTGATTTATGGCTTGCTAGTTTCCATAGGTATTGTCTCCATAATTATGGGATTTGTGTTTAAATCAATTCGTATGGTTATCATTAGCATTATTCCCAATACCATCCCCCTTATTTTTATTGCAGCAGTGATGGGTTACCTTGGAATTGAGGTAAAAACAAGTACCTCAATCATTTTCACTATTGCCTTCGGTATCGCAGTAGATGATACGATTCATTTACTTGGAAAATTTAAGTTTGAGTTAATGAAAGGGAAGTCAGTTCGAGATGCTCTTAAGCATTCTTTTGTTGTAACTGGGAAGGCTATGATTTTGACTACACTCGTTCTTTGTTCTGGGTTTTTATTGTTGTTGTTTTCAACGTTTATGGGAACCTTTAATATGGGACTACTTCTAAGTATGACGCTGTTTATCGCCTTGATATTGGATTTAACTCTTCTTCCTTTATTGATTTTGGCTTTCTATCGACCCTCCAAGCATCCCCAGGACTGACGTGCTATGATTTGTTTATGGCTCGCACCTGTTTTAACTCGTATTTTTATGTTTTGAAAGAAGGTCCTATTTAAAGTGGGCATTTTAAGGTTTTTCAATTCATTATTTCGAGAAAGAAGTAAATAATGGGTAGTGCCATCGAAATATTTAAGCCATTTATCTAAATCATTGTTGATCATCGTATTGTTCACACCAATTATTTCATCTCCTAAAGACACCCCTTCCATATCGGCAGGACTTCCCGGTGAGATATCTATTACTTTCGTTTTGTTCTTATGTTGAATTGTCTTGATACCCAATATTGATTCGGAATAGGAGAGAGAAGAGGTCCTGTTTAATTCTAAACCAAAATAATCAAGGGCTTCAGACAATATTCCGTCAAAAGAATGAACACCATTGATATAATTGTCGAACAATTCTTGAAATGAAATTGAAGAAACATTTTCGAGTATTTCACGATAAGTAGATTCCTGATAACCATTCTCAACGATGTCGGGATGGTAATACATTTGTTTCATGACCCTTTCGAGTCCGATTTTATTATTACTGGCTTTTCTAATCATAGAATCCGTAACAAAAGCCAATAGACAACCTTCTACGTAGATAGAAACTTTTCGTCCTGGAACACCTTTGACATAACCATCAAGCCATGTATCGAAAGAAGACTCTCCAACAGAATAATTAAACCTACCTTGATTGTCAAAATGTTTTTGAAATTGTCTTTCTAGTTCTTGAAGATAAGCATCAAGACTAAAAACACCACTTTTTAGTAGATATAAATCTCCCATATATGTGGTAACGCCCTCATATACATAACCTAATTTTGAATAGTTTTCATTTTCAAAGGTATAGGGCTTCATGTCATATGGGCGAATAGATTTTACATTCCAAACATGATAAAGTTCATGAGATGAAACGCCCAGAAGTTCCGAATAAAGCTTGCCAAACACATCATATTTTGGACCCAAAGCAATTACTGTACTTTTTAGATGTTCAACCCCGTGGTATAGCGGATAACTCGGTGTATGAATTAAAAAATGAAACTCTTTATTTGGAAACTCTCCAAAATCATCAATTTGTTTTAGGGTGAATTTTTTAAAATCCTTTATAAGTTTTTCCCATTCAATTCCAACAATATCATTGAACCAAATAATAAAATTAGATCCGTTTACTTCATAGGCTTTACTCACTAAATTTGGAGAGCAAATTACTGGAGTATCGAATAATTCATCAAACGAGTCAACAGAATAAGAGCGTTTATTTATATGGTTTAAACTGCTTGCAATGAGCCAGTCTTTTGGAATATCAAAATCTATTTTTACCGGATTATCGAACTCTTCTTTTGAATAGATGAGACAATTTACAGGATTTAAATAGAGAATGCTGTTGTTTACGAATGTAGATCCAGCATTTAGTTCAGCAGAATAATATTGGTATTGAATTCGAACGTGCTTGGTGTTTTTTGAGTCAATTGACCAGCAGTGCTTTGATGTCTTTGTGAAATTAAGGGCTTTGTTTTGATCACTAAAAACCTTAAATGCTTTGATGTTTTTCGCGAAATTCCCCAGCTCATATCTGCCTGGCCTCCAGGTTGGTAAGAATATTTCAATTTGATCTGAATTGCTATTTATTATGAGCTCAACATGCAAGTATTGTTGATGTGAATTAGGAATAGATAATTTGAATTGGGTTTCAGTCATTAGGCGTACATTTCTTCCCTTAAAGTAATTATTTTATCGTCTTTCAGGTATTCATCATAGCTCATCATTTTATCTATAGTTCCATTTGGGGTAATTTCGATAATACGGTTTGCAACTGTATTTACAAGCTCTTGATCATGTGAAGTAAAGAGTAGAGTGCCTCTGTATTCCGACATTGCGTTGTTTAGTGCTGTAATAGATTCAAGATCCAGGTGGTTTGTGGGTTCATCCAAGAAAAGCAGATTCCCCTTTGCGAGCATCATTTTTGAAAGCATACACCTTACTTTCTCCCCTCCAGATAGAACTTCGGAAGATTTGAGAGCTTCTTCACCTGTAAATAACATACGTCCTAAAAATGTTCTTAGGTAAACATCTTCACGCTCTTCTTCGGATTCAGCGAATTTTCTTAACCAATCTATTAGTGATTCTTTTGCATTAAAGTATTCTGAGTTATCATTCGGAAGGTAGGCAGATTTAATGGTTGTTCCGATAGTAATATCACCAGAGTCAGCTTTGATTTTACCATTCATTATTTCAAAGAATTGTGTAACAGCCATACTGTTTTTTGAAATAAAAGCAATTTTATCCCCTTTATTTACAATGAAATTGATGTTTTTAAATAAATGGCCTTCTGTGGTCGATTTTTTTAAGCTTGAAATTGAAACAATTTGATTTCCCGCATCTCTTTCTTGATGAAATGTAATTCCAGGATATTTTCTTGAAGACGGTTTGAT
>Ga0115570_10003358_pt1 | contig 11857 bp, 19 predicted proteins | sample COGITO_mtgs_1205_3_FD_87294 | JGI IMG/M metagenome (GOLD analysis project Ga0115570, IMG submission 87294) | Pelagic marine microbial communities from North Sea - COGITO_mtgs_120524 | ecosystem: Environmental > Aquatic > Marine > Epipelagic | place: Germany:Helgoland, sampling site Kabeltonne... | reverse complement strand
GGTCAACAATACAATGTGGCAAGAACAACATTTTTTAATCAAATGAATATTCAAAGAAGAATACCATTTAAGTATAATGAAAAAACAGATATTCAATTTCAACTACAAACTGCTTCAGGAACACATGAAATGAATGTGTTTGGTGAAGGTATTTTAGTAGATGTTCCAAGGACTATGCAAGTATAATGAAAAGTTTTAGAGATTTTATATTTGAAAAATTAGGCCGAATGAGAATTATTATGTTAGGTGGCCCTGGTTCAGGTAAATCGACATACACAGAATATTTAATTAAACACTTTAATATTACACACATTTATCCAGGTGGCATGTTAAGAAAAGAAATTGAAAAAGGTACAGAAATAGGACAGATTGCAAAAGATATAGTATCAAAAGGTGAGTTTGTTCCTAACGAGATAGTATTAGAATTAATTAAAAAGAAAGTCGAGCAATCACCACAAGGTTATGTATTAGATGGATGGCCAAGATATATGCAACAAGTACAAGACATGGAAAAATCAGAAATAGGATATGACTATTCTGTATTTTTAGATGTTAGTACTGAAGAAGTAATGAGAAGATTACTTGCAAGAGGCCGTGCAGACGATACGGAAGAAATTATAGGTAACAGAATAGAATTATATAAAAAAGAAACAGGTCCTGTAATAGAATATTTAAAAAAGAAACCAGGATTTTTAGAAATAAAAGCAGAAGGTGGTACACCTGAAGAAACTGCTAACGAAATTATTAAGAGAATAGAAAATGAAAGTAAATAGTTTTATACAACATTTAGCAGAGGGAGTTTACGATCCAGGTATATTTAAAGCGTTCTTTCTTGCTGGTGGTCCAGGTTCAGGTAAAACATTTGTAACACAAAGTACGTTTTCTGGTACAGGATTAAAAGTTGTCAATTCAGATATTGCTTTTGAAAGAAATTTAAAAAAGGCAAACTTATCTTTAAGTATGCCAGATGAAGAAACCTATTTTAGAGATATTGTAAGAAAGGCTGCTAAACGAGTTGCTATCTCACAGTTAGATAAATATGTAGAAGGCAGACTTGGTTTAGTTATTGATAGTACAGGAAGAGATTATGACATGATTGCTAGGCAACATAATATGCTAAAACAAATGGGTTACGATTGCTATATGGTATTTGTAAATACAACTTTAGAAGTTGCATTGGCAAGAAATGCTAGACGTGAAAGAAGTATACCTGAATATATTACAAAGTCAAGTTGGAATGGCGTACAAGATAATATTGGTAAGTTTCAAAGACTTTTTGGTTTAAGTAAATTTTTAGTTGTTGATAATAACAAATCAGATTTAGAATTAGTTACATTAACAATGAATAGAGTGGGTAAAGTAGTAAGAGGATTTTTAAGACAACCTGTACAAAATTATATCGCAAAACAATGGATGAAAAAGGAATTAGAGGCTAGAAAACGAATATGAGATTTAAAGATTTTTTAAAAGAGTCTATAATTGACATACCAAGACAAACGTATGCAAAAGGTGTATTTGATAAAGCAGATACTCCTAATCCAGTATTAAAACCATCAGTAAAAAAATTAGTATTAGATGGTATAAAGACATTTGAAAAATTTGGTAAAGTAGTTAAGTATACCTTAATTGGTTCAATACTAACTAAACAATATAGAGCTGACGCAGACCTTGACATTAATATCTTATTTGATATACCTGGTTCAAAAGAAGAACAAGAAAAGGTGCATGATGAGATTAGAGAATATCAAGGACAGATAAATGGTAAAAACATACCAGGCACACAGCATCCTATCAACTACTTTTCCATCATAGATCCTGTAACATTTAATAAGGCAAGGGACATGGCTGATGGTACTTTTGATATCGACTCTAACAAGTGGATCAAAAAACCAGAACCTGGCACCTTTGAACCTGAAAAATACGTTACGGATTTTCAGAAGCGTGTTTCTGAAATAGATGTTGTTAAAGGTGAACTTGTAAGAGATATGATTGATTATGAGGAACTAAAAGACTTAACAGGTGACGACATAAAGAACTTGTCAAGTTTAGTTTCTAAAAAGTTAGACGAAATTAAATCTTCTATTAACACTCTAATTGATATTGGTGACAAAACTATTGCAGACCGAAAGGATGCTTTTAGTACAGATATGTCACCAGACGAAATCAGAAAGTTTGGCGTTAAGAACCGACTTCCTAAAAATGTGATTTATAAAATGTTAGAAAAGTATCATTATCTCAAATTTTTCAAAAAGTTGAACGAGATCATGGAGGATGGTAAAATAACTCCAGATGAACTGAAATCATTATCAAAAATAAAAGAGGCCAAGGGTAGATCAATAGCATTTACCTTTGGCCGTTTTAACCCACCTACAATAGGACACGAAAAACTTATTAACAAAGTGGCACAACAAAGAACAGATGATTATAAAATTTATTTAAGTAAGAGTGAAGACACAGGTAAAAATCCATTAAACGCAAGAGTTAAACTTGCAACAATGAAACAAATGTTTCCTAGACATGCTAGAAACATAATGCTAAACCCCTCAAACATGATATTAGATATTGCTACTGAACTATACAAAAAAGGTTATTCTAATGTTACGTTTGTTGCAGGTTCAGATAGAGTAAGAGAATTTGATACTATCTTAAAAAAATATAACGGCGTTAAGAGCCGACACGGTCTATATGACTTTGATAGTATAAATGTGGCATCAGCAGGAGAAAGAGATCCAGATGCTGATGGTGCAACAGGTATGAGTGCAAGTAAAATGAGAGCAGCTGCTAAAGATAAAGACTTTGATACATTTAAAAAAGGTCTACCATCAAGTTTTGCTAATTCAAAAAATGCACAAGACCTATTTAAAAATGTAAGAAAAGGAATGATGTTAGCTGCATCCATAGATCATGGTGCAGGTGCATTTAGATTCAAACCATTTATAACTGCCTCTACAAAAGAGGAGTTAGAAAAAATGACATTAAGGGACAAATATATTTCAGAGCATCTATATGATGTAGGAGATATAGTTGATGATGTTGAAACAAACATTACTGGTGTCATAGTACGAAGAGGAACAAACTATGTTACCTTAGAGGACGAAAATATGAAATTACATAAATCATGGCTTTACAATATAATGGAAACTCCTGTCTACCCTATTAAGTTAGAGGAAAGAGCAAGAAAACTAAAATATGATAAAGAAACAGATCAACCTAAAAAATATGTTGCTGGTTTAAGTGATAAAGAAAAGAAAGCACACGATAGACATTTAGAAAAACAAGGCAAAAAGTCTGATAGTGATAAGAGTGCTTACAAACAATCACCCGCTGATAAAGTGGCAAAAACAAAAACTAGTACACATACAAAGCGTTTCAAACAAATGTATGGTGAGTTAAAAACAAAAAACGAAAAAGAACCTCATCATAGAGGTAATGAATTTAGCGATACAGGAATGCCAGAGGCATACGATATAGGCCACGATTATGCAAAATATACTTCATTATTAACACCTGGAGAAAAACATTATAGTTCAAAATTCCAAGGTGGTCCTTACAAACCAAGTAAACATAGTGATAATTTAATTAATGTTAATGCAGATAAGGACATGAAACCAATGAATAAAAAAGTTGAGTTAAAAGATATAGAGGAATGGGCAACTAAAGAAGAAACGATTAATAAATATAAGGAAAGATATGGGGAAGAGTGGCAATCTAAAATTGAAGAAACATACAATAAAATGTTTAATAAAGTGATTGACACCAACACAAATATGCAAGAAGGAAGAATGAAAGACATCGCTATTGACCTTAAATCGAAAGAAGAAGGTGGATTGGATGCGGAAGAATTTCAAAGAAAATACAACAAATCTAAAGCAGAGATGAAAAAAGACTTGGGTGCAAGTGAAGGCTTTAAACTATCATTTAAAGATTTTATGAATGAAGAAGCTGACGAGTGGGGTATTTATCCATCTCAAATAAATGAAGCAGATTATCAAGGTAAAACAGTAACCTTGAATAAACCTGTAAGAGGTGGTTCTAAAAAGTTTTACGTTTATACAAAAAACGAAAAAGGTAACGTAGTAAAAGTATCATTTGGTGATCCTAACATGGAAATTAAAAGAGATAATCCTGCAAGAAGAAGAAGCTTCAGAGCAAGACACAATTGTGATAATCCAGGACCTAAATGGAAAGCAAGATATTGGAGTTGCAAAAAATGGTAAGTAAATATACAACAACTTGGACAGAAATCCAAGAGCAAATGAATGAGTTTACACTTGTTCACGTAGCAAGATGGAGAGGTAAAGATGGCAAAAGATATGCTTCACCTTTTAAAACAAAAGACTCTGCTGAAAAGAGAGCAAAAGAATTAAGAACACAAGGTAATTCTGAAGTATCCGTTACACAAGATACGTTAAGAGGAAATATTAAATGGGCAAAAGATAACGGACCTGATATAAAAGGAATGCAAAAAGAAGCAATTGTAGAAGATGGCCATGATGATGTATCGTCATCTAAAAGAATGACAAAAGTAATTGCTGAAGATGCTCAATTAATTTTACAAGAGTTGAACAAAAAGTCAAATGAAGAAAGTTTACCAACATGGTGGACTAACAAACTTGCTACATCAGCACACAGTATGAATGCTGCAAGAGATTATATTTCAAATGATATAAAAGAAGATTTAGAAGAGGCAATAAATCCTCAACAAATTAAAAAGTTAAAAGATAGTTGGGCAGATATAAAACTTATGTCACCTGAAAAAGTAAAAACATTAAAAAACTTTTTAGATAGAAATTCTACAGACAGTTTAATGCAACTTGCACAGGCAAATATAAATTTTGTATCTAACATGGCTAGAAGTCTAATACAAAAAAGAAAAACAGGTGATCCAAAACATGCTGGTTCTATGAAAGAAGAAACTAAAACTGACAATGAAAAAATTGCAGATTTAAGAGTTAAACAAATGCAATTGCAAACTAAAGCAAGAGAAATGGACTCAACTAAAGATAAAACTGATATAGAAATTACAAAAAACAAACTTGACAATATACAGTTAAGAATGGATAAAATTAAATCTAAAAATGAAGAAGTGCATCCTGCAAAAGCTTTAGTGGAGGCAATTAAAGGCGTTCAAAATAAAGCAGAAAAAACTGGTATGCCTTATTCAATTTTAAAACAAGTATATGATAGAGGTATGGCTGCATGGAAAGGTGGTCACAGACCAGGTACAACACCACAACAATGGGCAATGGCTCGTGTAAATAGTTTTGTAACCAAGTCAAGTGGTACTTGGGGTGGTGCAGATAGTGATTTAGCTAAAAAAGTAAGGAGTAAAAAATAATGAACAAAAAATATTTTGAAACAAAGACTGGCAGTATAGAGGAAAAGATTACTCAGATCGCTACTGAACAAAAGTCAATTAAAAAACAAGAACCGAACGCAAAATTAACAGCAGAAAAAACATACTTTGAACCTAAACCAGGATCAATTTCAGATGTTGCTGCCAAAATCGTTTCTGAAGCTTTAGATCCAGTAAACAAAGATGCCGTTAAGAAAAAGTTTGACAATAGAAAAGACAAAGATATTGACAACGATGGAGATACAGATTCTACAGATAAGTATCTACATAAAAGAAGAGCTGCAATTTCAAAAGCTACATCTGAAGCAATCAGTCCTGCACAACAGGCTGCCATTGCAATTTCTAAAAAAGAAAAAGGCGAGAAACCTAAGAACGAAGAAAAAATAGAATGTTCTAAATGTGAAGGTGAAGGTTGTAGTCATTGTAAAGATAAAGGATATCATATGGAACAAATTTGTTCTAAATGTGGTAAAGATCATGCAAATAAAATCAATGCTTCAAATTGCATGGGTGAAAGTAAAAAAACTTTTTCTGATTTAAGAACTGAAACAAAAGTAATTAAACTAGGTGATAAGGGAAAAACTGCTACAGGCAAAGAAGCTGGTGCAGTTGATGTAGAACCTAGAGCAATACCTGTATAAGTGCGACATTCTGTCAATTGACAAAACAGCTATTATATGATAGTATAATAGTATAAGGAAAACACTATGAACAAACCTATCATATATTGCGATATGGATGGAGTACTTGCAGACTTTAAAACAGGTGCTCAAAAAACTACAAAGATGTCTATTAACAAATGGATGTCAATGGGTAAGAACAAGTGGTCGCTAATCAAAGCAAAAAAAGATTTTTGGCAAACACTACCTTGGATGCCTGGTGGTAAACAACTATGGTCATATCTATCAAAGTTTGATCCACACATTTTATCAGCATACGTAGAAGAAACTTACGATCCAAACTGTATACCTGGCAAAACCGAATGGTTGAGAAAAAACGCAGGTATAACAAATCGTTCAAAAATAAATCTAGTACGAAGAAAAGATAAGAAACTCTTTGCTAAAAGAGGCCAACCTGCTATTCTTATAGACGATTACGAGAAAAATATAAGAGAGTTTATCAATGCTGGTGGTACTGGCATACATCATACAAACACATCTAAAACTATATCTGAACTTAAAAAACTAGGTTTTTAATCTTATAAATAGTACTGTTATATAACAATTACTAATTTAAGGAGAGATATATGTCTTTATGGGGAAACGATATAAAGCCTAAAAATCTTACAGACGAAGAAAAAAAAGAAGTCTATGCAACCGCTCAAGGTTGGGTAAGAGAATCAGGCTCAGTATTATCAGGTAATGGTAATCCAAATGCAGATCCAGAAGTATTAGTAGCAATCGGTGGATTAGCTACAAATATGGGTTCAGCAAATATCACACAAGTAGAATTTGTAACAACATCAATCGGTGAAGCTGCTGGTGGAAACATTGACGTTAGAGTAAGATTTAACGAAAGAGTTGACATTACAGGAACACCACAAGTAACAGTAACTAACGACCAAGCAGGTAGTGGTACTGATGCTACATTTACAGCAGATTATAACTCTGGTACAGGATCAAACGAAATTGTATTCAGAGCAACTTATGCAGCTGCAGATGGTGGTATTGCTGAGAATGATGTATTATCAATTGGCTCTAACGCAGTAGCACTTAACAGTGGTACTATTAAAGATGCTGGTACAACAACAAACTCTACAATTACAAACGCTGCTCAAACAGGTACATTAACTGTAGTAGCTTAATAACAAAATCATATAAGGGCGCTCAAAGTGCCCTTATATATACTATATGAACAAATTGATCTAGGCAAATACCTAGAGTAGCATTCCCGAAAGGGTTAACAGGAGAAAAAAATGGCAGACAAAAAAATAACGGCATTGACCGATTTAGGTGACTCGTTGGCATCAGCTGACTTGTTTCACGTAGTGGATGACCCAAGTGGTACTCCAATCAACAAAAAAATATCAGCAGAAAATGTTTTTAATAATATTCCAAGTTGGCTAGGATTAGCACAAGCTTCTGAGTCACTTACTGCTACAGGTTCATCACAATCAATTAATGTAACTTCACAGATTACAGAAATTGATGGTGCATCATCAACTGGTACATTTGGTTTAAACGATGGTTCAGATGGACAAATTAAAACAATTATAAACATTTCAGCTTCAGGTTCTAACTTACAAACTATTACACCTACTAATTTAAGAGGTCATACAAGTGTAACTTTAGATGCAGAAGGAGAAAGTGTTACTTTATTGTTTAAAAATTCACAATGGAATATAATTGCTGGACATAATTACGGTACAGTATAATAGGAGATAATATAATATGAGTATTGATTTGAAAATACTGACGGAAGAAAGAGTTAAACTTAAAAAAGATTTTGATGATTTGACTGGTAAAATTTCTACAATTGAAAAAGAAATGATTACTATGAAAAACAATTTGAATGCTATATATGGAGCAATTCAACAAACTGACAAACTTATTAAGTTATCAACGTCAAAGACAAAAGATGAACAACAATTATTGGTTGAAAAAGAAGATGAGCAAAAATAATTTAGATAATTTTTTTGAAGAACTGGCTGATAATACACCAAACTCTAGTCAGTTTGATAAAATAGAAGAAGATAATATGAAAGAGGCCGAAGAGGATCTCGTAGGTGGAAAGTCTTTTAAAAAACTAAAAGACGAATTAAAAAGAGGAGAAAAATGAAAACATTTAAACAACACGTAAAAGAAGGCTCTTACATGGGTGGACAAGTTGGTACTACCACTTCTAACTCTCCAGAGGATAGTTCGATTGGTATACACAATATACATCTACCTGAAGTCTTAGATAGAGCAAATAGATTTGTCAGCTCTATTGCTGACGGAGAATATTTGCAACCCGAAAGTGCTCTTTCTCAATTGGAAACAAAATTAAGAACAATCGGATTACAATTAAAAGACTCAATAACAATTGAAGGTAAACAAGGTAACTTTGAAAGTGCTTTAGTATTTAATGGTGGTCGTTTTGGTAAAGATACAGACGGTTCTGATATAAATGATGATGGTATTAGTCATAAATTAGGTAAAGAGTTAAAACTAAAAGGTAAATACGAAACATTACAAAACGGCGCTGTTAAAGTTTATGCAGAGCTTGGCTAATGTTTGATAGAATAACAAAGAAGAACTGGTTATTTTACGCTATAAAAAACTATAATGTTCCTAACTTAGATAGTGAACATGAGTTTTATGAAGATGTAAAAAGATTTAAATATCTTAAACGTCTATTTCGTAAATACAACACTACAGGTGAATTGAAAACTAGATTAGTTTTAAATCATATTATTGTATTAACAAACGTATTTGGTAATGAGGCAGCAGCTACATTATTATTATTTAAAATTGAAAGAGAGTATTGGTCAATATTAAAAACTTTCTTACAATATTTAAATATTATATTACCAGATGAGTTGCCTAATATTAAAGTAAATAAAACTTTGTTATCAAATTTAGAGGAAATATAATGGGACGAGCCATAGATTTATTGATCACTTATCGAGTAATTAAAATGTTAGTTACTCCTTGGAATAAACATGATGCTTATAGGTATGGAATAATTGATGACAATGGTAAAGTGTTAAGAAAAACAAAAGAGTTGGTGACTGCTAAAGAAAAAGATAGTTATACTATTTTACATAGATTTGTTTTTAATTTAAAAAGATTATTAGGATTATTACCAGGTGGTAAAACAAAGTTTGCTTCATATGCAGCCGCTCTTGCATTGTTACTAAAAGAAAACAAAGATGTAAATGCAATTGAAATAGAAAGAGCATTATACAAACATCTTGTTGAAAATGATTTAGTAGCATACAATGACGACATAAAAGAATCAGTAGGATTTGATTACCTACCAGAAGGAAAGTATATTATGATTGATAAGTTAGAAGATTTAGAAGGATCTAAAACTGCTGATGTAGGTGATGTTGTTTATACAACTGAAAATCAAAAACCGTTTGATAATTATTTTGGTGTAAATCTATATCATGTTATAAATGAAGATACAAAACAAAAAATTATTGTATCAGAGGATAACATAGAGAGGATAAAATTCTAATGAAAAGTTTTAAAGATATGAGAGAGGCTTGTTGGAAAGGTTATAAACAAGTTGGTCAAAAGAAAAAAGGTGACAGAATGGTACCTAACTGTGTGCCTGAAGAAGCACCCGCAAATGCAGTAGGTGATGGATCAAATGTTGCTATGCCGCCTGCACATGAACCTGGTGTACATATAAAAAAGAAGAAAAAAGATTTAACAAAATTATTAAAACGTGAAGACTATGATAGAGTAGAATTAGAAAACGTTGTTAATAAAATTTGTTCAAACCAAGAAATAGAAGAAACTCAAATTAAACCTATTTTAAATAATATAAAATCAAAAAAAGAAAAAGGCACATATACTGAAGACTTTGGTATCAAAGCATTTAGATATGTTGTAGATAATCAAATCACAACTACAGTATCCGAAGAATTTAGAAACGAAGCTGCCTTATCACTATTAACAAAATATGAGTAAATCTTTTAAACAGTTAAGAGAATACATGAGAGGTTTTGGTATTGGTCCTATAGATACTTTTAAACCTATGTCATCTATGGGCGGTAGTCAATTTTTTCCAAATAGGAGATATGCAACTACAATGCCATCTTTATCAGCAACTTATAATGGTCGAGGTATGGGAACATATAAACCTATGATAAGTGCAAATAAAAAAAAAATAAAAAAAAAGGATTAATATGGAACTATTAATAGCATTAGCAATGAAATTTTGGCAATGGTCATTATTGATATTATTTGTAATAATAGGTTTTCTTATAAACTTATTAGATAAAAGAAAAAGTAACATTACATTTAAATATGAAGAAATGCCTCAACTAAAACCTATACCAATTAAAACAAAAGGTAAAGGATTTTGGAAAGGTATTGCAATGTGGTTATTATCAACAAGAAATTGGGAACTAACAAAGAACTGGAGATATAATATAAATGGTGCCGAGTATGTAATACCAAAAGGTTTTCAATTTGATGGTGCAAGTATACCTAAATTTTTAAGAACATTTTTTTCACCAGTTGGCGTATTATTAATTGGTGGTCTTGTACACGATTATATGTACAAGTACACTGCTTGTAAACCAGCAGATAAATCAGGTTCACTTCTATTAGTTGATCAGAAAAAAGCAGATCAAATCTTTAGAGATATAAACATAGAAGTAAACGGTTTCTATTTTATGAACTACTTAGCGTATTGGTCATTAAGAATAGGTGGCTTTGTTGCTTGGAATGGTCATAGAAAAAGAAACGAAACAATCAAATAACATATAAGGAGTAAACTATATGAAATGGTTAAAAAGTAGAGTAAAAGAAGTATCATCATGGCATGGTGGTGCTTTAGTAGCAATGGGCTGCATTATATTATTCGCAGGACCTTTTGCTAAAATGGCTGCATGGGCGTCAATCGCTTGGGGTCTATGGGCAATTTGGAAAAAAGACTAATCAACCATGGGAATTAGATTATTTTTTATTGGAATATTCATCAGCGCTTTAATCGGCGCTGGTGGATACATTTTTAAATTACAAAGAGATAATGTTATTCTAAAAGAGAACGCCGTTAAATTAGAAGGTGCTATTTCTGAACAAAAACAAGTTATAGAAAATCAAAAGAAAGACTTTGCTGAAATATTAGAAGCAAACAAAAAGATAAACGAATTAGTTGGTAATCTCAAAAAAGATTTAGACGATTTAGACAAAAGATTTTCAAAGAAAGATAGAGATATTGGTAAACTGGCTATTGATAGAACAAAGGTCATAGAAAGAATTATAAACAAAGGCAGTGATAACGCTACAAGATGTATTGAAATTGCTAGTGGATCACCATTAACTGAAAGTGAAAAGAATGCTACGAAGAAATCAGAAATCAATCCTGAATGTCCTTCTATTAGTAATCCTAAGTATATTCCTTACTAACTGCTCAGGCGTTAAGAAGTTAAGTATATTCAAGGAAGAAGTAAAAAGACAAGAGCTTCAATTAGAGAAGCCTACACCTTTACAGTTAGAAAAGATTAAATGGATAATCATAACATCTGAAAATGCTGATGAAGTATTTAAGAAGATGGAAGAACAAGGACTTGATCCTGTGTTATTTGGTCTTACAGATAACGATTATCAATTAATAGCAAAAAACTTTGCTCAAATAAGAAATCAATTAAAAATTACAAACGATATACTAGATAAGTATAAAGAGTATTACGAACCAAAGGAGAAAAATAATGATTAAAAATTTTAAAGATATAGTGATTTTATTAATAACAAGTGGTGTATTATTACTTCTTGGAGTTATTATCATAGGAGATTATTGGGTAGCACTAGAAGAAAACAGACCAGTAGATGAAAGTGTAAT
>Ga0115570_10003343_pt1 | contig 11887 bp, 10 predicted proteins | sample COGITO_mtgs_1205_3_FD_87294 | JGI IMG/M metagenome (GOLD analysis project Ga0115570, IMG submission 87294) | Pelagic marine microbial communities from North Sea - COGITO_mtgs_120524 | ecosystem: Environmental > Aquatic > Marine > Epipelagic | place: Germany:Helgoland, sampling site Kabeltonne... | reverse complement strand
CTATTATGAGTTCTTTAACCCATCAGATGACATAATATACCATCCATCTCTTAAAAATCTTAACTCTACAGATGCCCCTGAATTAAGTTGTATCTCATCATACTCATCATCTATAGAGTAATCGGCAATTATTAATACATCACAAAGAGCTTTTATTGTTATATTTTCGGTAGTTTTTGAATCTAATTCTATTTGACAAGCCTTAAGGTCTTTAACAATAATCGCACTTTCTCCGTTAGTTTTATAATTAGAATTACTTAATAAAGTTGCTTCTGATGTTTTAATGGTGATACCATTAATAATTTTAGTAACTGGTGTTGATTTAAATATCGCCATTTTAGATAGAGTAAAACTGTCTTGGGAATGCCCTATATTGTAATGATTTATTTAAATTTTCAGCCTCACTTGCCTGTCTCTCCATCATTTTGTCAGGTCTTAACCTTTCTAATCTCTGTGTTAATTCTTCAATTAATTTAGATTTTTCATCTTTAGATTCTGTTAATAACGAATCGTATTCTAATTGTATCTCCGAATCAGGTGTTTTTAAATTTCCCTGGTATTTTCCTCTAACTCTACCTAATGATTCTTTTACGTATGACGTGAACCACCTTCTTACCCATGTCTGTGCCGGACTATTTAATTCATCCCATAACATTTCATCTATCGGAATATCTGAAGGAAGTCTAACAATATCAGGGTTTTCCGCTAAACATGAGTCCCTATCATCGGTTTCGTAATACCAATACCATACTTTGTATTGATTGTTTTCAAGGTTCCCGAAATCAAACTTACCTCCAGGTACGTTCATTAGGTGTACTGCCTTTTTACCATTAGGAAGTGCGGTAACTCTATATGTTAACTCTCCCGAAATTATTCTTCTTTTAATGTTAATATCCTGCATTCTTAATAAGATATCGAAAGCGGGAGTTATAAAATAATTTCCTGTAGTACCCATTTGTGAAAAACCAGCGCCACCACCTAAACCTCCTCCACCAAAACCACCAAATCCACCCATAAATGGGTCAAAATAAGCGGCGTCTAATTCTGCTCGACTAAACCATAAAAGTTCATTTAATTCTCTTCCTTTGGGTATTTCATAAATCTGTTGTCCTGCAACCAAATCAATATAATCTTTCTTCAAAACGGAGTCACCCCCCGCTTGAAGTCCCACAATCTTAGAATATGCGTAAGTATACTGAGTTTCCCAGTCTAAACTTCGACTAATAAATGCTCTAGTTAATGACTGTTCATCTAAATTTAAACCATATAACGAGGTCCATTGTGATTCTATTAACCAATCATTAACATATTGAGCGTAATCCTGTATGGACAACTCTAATAGTGAGTCCATCATTTCATCGGTTATTTCAACACCTCTTATAGGAGCTCCTAATAGGTGTTTTATTCTAGTAAATAATTTACTTCTTTGTGGTTCAGTTATTGCAGACATATACCTTTTTATTATAAATATTAAGTATTATATAAATCCTCTTTATTAAAGACATATCTACCCCCTATTATCTCAGTATTACTATTATCGAATACCATTACACCTTTTTTGCTATTATGAAAAACTAACCAATCAGTTTTATAGGGTTTTATAACTCCCGTATCAAACATAATGATTTTACCATCGTCTTCTGTATAGTATTTAAATGGTTTTATTTGTGCTGTTTTATCACCTTCAGGTGTTCTTATCACGGCATCAACTCCACCTATCGCATCGACGACACTACCCATCTCACCAACTTGTTTTACATTTCCATCACCAAAAATTTTATTTAAAAGTTTGACAGAATTTTGTTCAGTTCTGTCACCTTGTTTGTGTCTTCTATTAACAGTTTTATACATATTCGTTAACGTTTTTGACGCATGTCCAAATAATCTTGTTTTAAAATTTCTTATATAACCTATAAATCTATAAACCTCTTTTATTTGTTGACTTTCACTTTTACCTTTGAAACTAATTGGTTGGTGTCCGTAATACTTTAACACCTTGTTCATATCATTCATTAATAGACAAAATGTCGTTGCGTTGGTATTAATCTTATTTAGAACTGACCTTCCTGGTTCGACCACACCTTCATACTCAAAATCATAAATACCTGATAACTGGTCCCCTTGTTTTTCTCTCCAAAAATCTTTAAATATTTCCTTAAAGATTTCATCTATCGCCTTTCTATAAGACCATTTAATTCTTGGGTTTTTATTGAATAAATCGATAGTTTCTTTCACATCCCTTGATGAACATCCTGAACTTTCAGACTCAACTAATAACTCCTTGGGTCGTACTGACTCAGTCAAGGTTCCCTTATTTTGACTATTATATAAATCATTTACAAATGACCAATTAACCACTGACCAAAAATTCTTTATATAATCATCTTTTTTATTTCTATATTTAAGATAATATGAGTGTTCCCATAGGTCTAAACCTAACAATGGAAACCCACCCCCTTTAATTGTGTTCATAAGAGGGTTGTCTTGATTCGGGGTCGACATTATCTTTAATCGATTATTTTTTGTTAAAACTAACCAAACCCATCCTGAACCAAACCTTTTTTGTGCGACGGACTCAAATTTACTTTTAAAATTATTAAAAGTTTTAAAGTCTTTAATTATCTTTTTATATATCTCACCTGAACACCTTTGTTTTTCTGGACTCAACATTTTCCAAAATAATGCGTGATTAAAGGCTCCGCCAGCGTTGTTTTTTACTGTATAATCGAACATTGATATTGTTTTTACAATGTCTTCGAGATTCTTATCTTTACCTCTCTTATCTTTAATCGCTTTGTTGAGTTTTTCAACATATCCCTTATAGTGTTTGTTATAATGAACATTCATAGTTTCTTTATCTATAAAACGTTCAACGGCTGAATAAGAATAAGGTAACCTTTCGATTCCTATTTTTTTCATTTCTTGAATTATTTGACTGGGTAACTTATTACCAATTTTTTCAGTAATAATACGGTTTTCTATCTCTCGTATTTTTTCTATTTTTGACTTAGTTCCCATAATTTATTTTATCTATAAATAACGCGGAACACAAAATAATTCATCTTTTTTCTGAAATCATATTTAGTATTTCTTCCATTATATCACCCTTTCCTTCGTTATCACCCATAACTGTCTCAAAAATGTTTTTCTTTTTGTTGAGTATATTATATATGATACCTTCTATTGCATTCTCAAAAATTGGGTAGTACACCGACACCGAAAATTTTTGTCCGTATCTATAAGCTCTGTCTTCTGCTTGAGAATGGTCTGAGGGTACAAATGATAAATCGTTCATTATAACTGCTTCAGCCGCGGTTAATGTTATACCAACACCCGCAGCTTTTAAATTACCCACAAAAACATTTATTTTTTCGTTACTTTGAAATTCGTCCACTGAATATTGTCTCTGAGGTTTTGACATTTTACCATCAAGTTTAACCGCAGATTTACCAAAATGGTCGGTAATCTTATTAAGAGTGTCTGTAAAATTAGTAAAAATTATAACCTTTTTTCCTTGGTCTATTATGTTCTGAGCCAACTCTATAGTGTTTTTTATTTTACTCTCAGCGATAACCTGTCTCACTTTCATTAATTTAGAGAACTGTATTGTGAGTGATGTGGATTCTTCAGATGAATTATACCAATCATAGTATTCTCCCATTAATTTTTCGTATTCTTTTGATTTTAACTTTAAATAAACCGGTGTGATAATCTTTTCGGGTAAATCTAAAATATCTTCTTTCAACCTTCTCAAAACCTGAGGTTTTGTTCGGTCTCGGAGTTCTTCAAGATTTGAAGACCCTGAAACATTCCAAACTTTTTTTGCCCCAACATTAAATTGGTATCCCGCACAGTATCTTATTGCATAAGCCATCCAGTTTTCGGCAACAGGTGAATCAACCAAATCTAAAAGATTATAATAATTCATGGGTCGTGAAGTCATCGGAGTTCCCGTTAACAACCATACTTTACCTACTTTTTTCGCTATGTTGTTTGCGATTTTAGTTCTCGCGGCTTTAACGTTTTGTATATAATGAGCCTCATCCATAACAACCAAATCAAAACCGTAATTTAAAATATCTGATTTGTCAGGATGTTTTGGGTCATGAAAGTTTTTGAGAATGTCATAATTTATTATTGTGTAATCCGAGGGTTCCCATTTCTTACCATCAATGATAGAAATATTTCTGTCTGTGTAGTTTTCTATCTCTCTTTGCCAATTTATTTTTAGTGACGCGGGACATATAATTAAAACTTTTTCAGAGTTATTTTCTAAAGAAGCTATTACTGTGGATGTGGTTTTACCAAGACCCATGTCATCCGCTAAAATATATTTGTCGTTACCTACTAATTTTTCTATTGCCTCTATTTGGTGTGATAGTGGGGGTCGATGACTATACTTTTCATAGTCTATATTCACCTCTCTTTGTCTATTCTTATGAAGAGCAACTTTAGGTAACCAAATGCTTGAAAGTTCCTCCTTATCGAAAAGTTTTCCCCATATGTGATATGACTTCTCTTTCTCAACTAAAAGTTTTTCAATATAAATCTTTTCGGGTTTTTTAGTTAAAAGTTTGTCGTCCATTAACTTTTTTGCGAAGTAACTATCTAACTCAACCCACCTTCTAGCTATTTTAGGGACTACTTTATTAAACTTTATTATGTAATCCGACTGAGCTCGTGTCAACTTAAAATGATTAAACTTCCTCATTTTAGACTGAAGTTTTAGGATATAGTTATTGTATCCATCGTATTCTTCAAGAATACGTAGAGCCCTTACTTCAGGTAAGTTGTTTAATGTTTTATTTTCCAATACGAGAGTAAATACAGTTAAATATAACAAATAACCGAATATTTATCAATAATGAGTAAAAGAAAAATACCTATTACAAGATTAGAAAAGTTTTTCGGTGCCGAAGATTTTGAGTTAGATATTGCGATGGGTCGTGAATGGCTTGAGGGGGATATGAACTTTAGACTTGTTCTTTATAGAGTTGATAAGCAAAAAACTAAAACTGATGATGTTTACGGAGAAACTGTTGAGGATGGTATAAAGTTTCATCCGCCTGTGGAGTTTCGTGGATATGTACAGGTAGAGCAACCCGAAAATCAAAATTACGGACAAAGTAGTATGTCACAAATGGAACCTGGTAATTTAAAGGTTGGCGTATATCAAGACACTTTAGATGACTTAGATATTGAAATAGAATATGGTGATTATATCGGGTACTATGAAACTGAGTCCAGAGTAAGATATTACTCAGTTGTTAATGACGGTAGAGTTGTTAGTGATAATAAGCATACTTATGGGGGTTACAAGCCGTTTTATCGTAGTATTATTGCATCACCTGTTAATGATAATGAATTTAGAGGATTATGAAAAAGAAACTTATAAAAGAATTAAATATAATAAAATCTCGTATGGGGTTAGTTGTTGAACAAGAAGAGGTAATTAATCCTATTGGTCTTAAAGTTATGGTTTATTATAACTTACATAAAAAAACATTTTCCGTACAGTATGACGGTAGAATCATATTATACGCGGATTATGTTAAATTAAAAGATGTCGAGTTTAGAGTAAGAGAGGGAGGTAAGGAAAAAGTTAGAAAAGAAATGAGAAAAAATGTTCACGCCTTTGTCATCGGAACTTTACTCGATTATTGTGAATGGCCTTGTGAAAATATGCCACCCGAAACCAATGAGAAAGTAATTACTTACAATCCATATAAGTACGATTCTTTTGTAAGAAAGGATAGTGAAGAGCCAATTTATAATGCAAATGAAATCGACATGATTAATACAAAAAATAAAATATTCCATATTAATGAAATTGTAGGTTAATGGCGTTTCCAAAAAAAATAAAAAAAGATTTAAAAATCACTCCCGATAAAATTTTATTAGAAAGAAGGGAGCAACTTCTTGAGTATATTCAAGAAAATGGTACGTACTTACCCAAGAGTGTTTTACACGCCGACTTAGACCGAGGTATGTTAGATTTTGTAAAGGAAGATTTAGAAATGTCTGCTGACGGTAAAACCGTAAACCCTATTGATATTATTATTACTACTCAGAATTGGGCTCAGTTTACTGAAACGTGGAGGTTTCAGGATTTGGATAAAAATATTAAACCTCCATTTATTGCCACAGTAAGACAACCTGAAGTGAAATATGGTTCAAATCCATCACTTCAATACACCATACCTAATAGAAAACAATTTTATTATGCAAAGGTCCCAACGTGGGACGGTCAAAGAAAAGGTATGGATATATACAAAATACCACAACCCGTACCTGTAGACATTACATACAATATAAAAATATTTTGTACTAAGATGAGACATTTAAACGAGTTTAACAAACTTGTTTTACAAAAATTTTCATCAAGACAAGCATATACGTTTGTTAAAGGTCACTACGTCCCTATTATTTTAGATAGTATATCTGATGAGTCAGTATTAGATATTGAGAAAAGGAAGTACTATATCCAAAACTACACATTTACAATGTTAGGGTTTTTAATTGATGAAGAGGAGTTTGAAATAGTTCCCGCGATTACGAGGGCATTGACCTTGTATGAGGTCGGAGTAGACACTAAGTCTAGACGTGCAAAAAAACATCCTCCAAATCCTCAGAACTTTGAGTTAGATATTTTATTCTTATCGGGAGTGACTAGTTTATCCGAGGTTTATCCTTATAAGATAGATTTAAATTTTCTAGACACAATTAATGTCGATGAGTACTCAGTTTATATAAACAATAATTACATGGGGGACGACCTACCATCAATTGAGATAAATACTAACGACACTATTAAGATAGATGTTGTTAAGTTAGACCCGACAAAAGAGTCGATTATAAAGTCCGAGGCACATATACCTTACAGTACTTAATTACTCCCCATATATATCTGTCATATCTTTACAAGTGTCCTCTATCATTTTTTCAATAAACTTATACATCTTTAATCCTTTCTTATTACAGTAACTCTTTAGTAGTGAGTGATGTTCTTCAGATATTTTTAGGTTTTTGATTTTCATATGTAGGTTTTTTTAATAAGGCAGAAAAAAGGTAGAAAAAAGAGCGCCTAATAAATAAATATACGTTATACGTATTTGTCCTTTCGGTTTTTACATAATATTTATCAAATAAATAAATTAAAATAGAAACTAATTAATATGGCAGACAAAGTATTCGTATCTCCCGGTGTATACACATCAGAAAGAGATTTAAGTTTTGTAGCTCAAAGTGTTGGTGTAACTACATTAGGTATTGTTGGTGAAACTCAGTCAGGTCCTGCGTTTGAACCCATTTTTATAACAAACTTCGATGAGTTCACTGCATATTTTGGCGGTACAAGCCCAACCAAATTTATAAACACTCAGATTCCAAAATATGAAGCGGCATACATTGCTAAGGCATATTTACAACAATCAAATCAACTTTTTGTAACTCGTATACTTGGTTTATCAGGTTATGATGCGGGTCCAGCTTGGTCAATCTCAACTGTAGGTAATCTTAAAAAAGACACAGTAGTTGGTACGGGTAATGCAGGTCCCTTTACGGTGACTTTCAGTGGTGTATCAGGAACTAGCGCTTCGACAACAATCACTAATTATAGTGATTTACCAGGATATATTGAAGATTACTTCTCATTACCTTACACTACATTTAGTGGTGGTGTTAGCACAATTGAGGATGATTTTAAAACAAGTCTTTATAAAGATATCGTAGACCCATCAAATTCAGGTAAAACTGCTTACATGTTCGGTACGGTAAGTGGAGGAACCTACGACACAATTACAGGAACATCAAATTGGACTGGTAGTACTAACGTACTTGATGTTGACGGATTAACTATCGATACCGCCGATTTTGAAGCATCCAAAAATGATTCTTGGTATTACTCTTTATTCCCATACGATTCTACAGACCAAGACTACTCAGGTGTAGGTTTCGGTTTAATCGTTACAGGTCTTACAAATACGTCAGGTAATAACTATACAGGTACTGCGGTTGTTTATGATACAACTTACTCAGGTACTGTAATTACTGATTACCATAATATGGTGATTTCAACATTACGTTCAAGAGGTATCTCAACATATAGTAATGATGATGGACCAGTATATGAAGTATCGGGATTAACTGATGTCACTATTAATAGTAGTGCCGCGTATTCAGGAATCACAAACAATCCGTTTGCAACATTCCAATTATCAGGTGTAACTAGTGATTCAGAAACGTTTACTTTTGACACCTCTTTCACATTAAGTGACCCTAACTTCTTAAGTAAGGTATTAGGACAATCTAACTTTGGTAAGGATAGAAACGAAGTACCTCTAATGGTAGGGGAACTTTACTATAACTTATTAAATACAGGTTATAGACAAGGTAAAATCAGAGGATTAAATACCGATTTATTACCATTCAATGGCGCTAGAACCGATACTGATAATACAGGTATCGGTTGGTATTTAGATAGATACCAAACACCATTCACCCCATATGTAGTTTCTGAATTAAGGGGTAATGAGGTATTTAACTTATTCAAGTTCATCTCAATTTCAGACGGTAGTGGTGCGAACAGAGAAATAAAAGTATCAATTGCAAATATTTCATTTAATAATTTAACTTTTGATATAGTTGTAAGAGATTTTTATGACACTGACTCAAGTCCCGTAGTCTTAGAGAAATTCACAAACTGTACAATGGACCCAAATCTTAATAGTTTTGTGGCTAAAAAAGTAGGTACGGCAAATGGGGACTTCGAATTAAAGTCTCGTTATATTATGTTAGAAATTAATGAAGAAGCACCAATAGATGCTTTACCATGTGGTTTTAGAGGTTATCAAACAAGACAGTATAAAAATTATAAGTCACCTCATCTAATATATAAAACAAAGTATGATACTCCAGGTGAAATTATTGCAAATCCCCCATTCGGTACTACGAATGGTGATAATGTAACAAGAAGTTCAGGAGATAACCCAAGAAGAGTTTATTTGGGTGTGTCAAACACTGTTGGTATCGACGTTGATTTTGCATCTTACAAAGGTAAACAAAATCCTACTGACTTAGCAACAGCAACTGAATCGTCACCATGGGCAGTACTAACTAAAGGATTCCATATGGATTCAGGGGCGACCGTGATAACTATCTCAAGTCAATGGACTACTTCGGGTGAAACTGCGTTCGACGTTGGAGACGCCTCGTTTAGAAGTGAACCAGGTGATACATCACCATACTATAGATTAAACTCACGTAAGTTTACATTAATACCCACAGGTGGTTTTGATGGTTGGGATATTTACAGAGAATACCGTACTAACGGAGATAGATTCATATTAGGTAACAGTGGATACCTCAAAGGAGCGGCAACGTCCATAAGATTCCCAACCGCAACAGGATGGGGGGCGTTTAAAACAATAGTTGGTCCTGATAAACAAGACTGGGGAAATACTGATTATTACGCTTACTTATGGGGTCAGTCTACATTCGTTAACCCTGAAGCGGTAAACATTAATGTATTCACAACACCAGGTGTCGATTATGTAAACAACTCAAATCTTGTGGAGGAGGCTATAGACCTTATTGAAACAGATAGAGCTGACTCAATCTACATTTGTACTACCCCTGATTACAATATGTTTGTTAATACAACTTCAGACTTTACAGGTAACTTTATTTACCCACAAGAATCAACTGAAAACCTTGAGGATACGGGTATCGATTCTAACTACACCGCTACTTACTACCCTTGGATTTTAACGAGAGACACCGTTAATAATACACAAATATACCTACCACCAACGGCAGAGGTTGTTAGAAACTTAGCACTAACCGATAATATCGCATTCCCTTGGTTCGCATCAGCGGGTTACACAAGAGGTTTGGTTAATGGTATTAAAGCACGTAAGAAGTTAACACAAGATGATAGAGATATCTTATACAAAGGTAGAATTAATCCGATTGCAACTTTCTCAGATGTGGGAACTGTAATATGGGGTAATAAAACTACTCAAGTTAAAGAGTCTGCACTCGACAGAATTAACGTTAGAAGATTGTTATTACAAGCTCGTAAGTTAATTTCAGCGGTGGCAGTAAGACTATTGTTCGAACAGAATGACGACCAAGTAAGACAAGAATTCTTGGATTCAGTAAACCCAATCTTAGATTCAATCAGAAGAGATAGAGGTTTAATTGACTTTAGAGTCGTAGTTCAGAACACTCCTGAGGATTTAGATAATAATACATTAGTAGGAAAAATTTATCTAAAACCAACAAGAGCATTAGAATTTATTGATATCGAATTCTTAATCACACCGACAGGTGCATCATTTGAAGATATCTGATAATTATTAAATGGGGGTCAGTTAATCTGTCCCCCATTTTTAGCCTTTAATTAAACGTTTAATAAAAAATAAAGAAATGGAATTCAAAAAGAAAATTTTAAGAGAGTCTATGGAAATCGAGAGTAATGGGGTAAATACCTATTCTGAGAAACCTCAGAACATTGTTATGACCGAAGCACAATTAGAAAGACTTATTCAGAACCTTAATAAGTAAAATATATGAGTCTAAAACAGATTATAAGAAAAAACCTCAATAACATTTTAGTTAGTGAAGGTATGGAAGACGGTAATCCCGACCACAAGTATTATGCTTTTGACTGGGATGATAATATCGTAACTATGCCAACTCAAATCATGTTAGTTGCTGATGATGGTCATGAGGTAGGTATGTCTACTGAAGATTTCGCGGAATATAGACAAAGAATAGGTGGAGAACCTTTTGAATATAAAGGTGAACTAATTGTCGGATACGCAGAAAATCCTTACAGAAATTTCGGTGTAGAAGGTGATAAAAGATTTATTGTCGACTCTATGTTAGCGGAGCCGGGACCATCGTGGAGTGATTTTGTAGAGTGTATCAACGGAGGTTCTATTTTTGCGATTATAACCGCTAGAGGTCATACACCATCTGTTTTAAAAGATGCAATCTACAATATGATTGTTACAAACCATAATGGAATTAATTCACAGACCCTTATCGGGAACCTTAAAGAATATCGTGATTTGTCAGGAGAGGTCTTAAAAGACGACCAACTACTTATAAAAGAATATTTAGACATGTGTAAGTATCATCCCGTTACTTATGGTGAAGGTTCAGCATCTAATCCTGAAGAAGGTAAAATAAAAGCTTTAAGAGAATTTATAAACTATGTTAAATATCAAAGCCAGAAACTAGGACAAAAAGTAACATTTACTAATGATGTAAAGAATAACTTTGTTCCTTTAATTGGTTTTTCTGATGATGACCCAGGAAATATTGAATCAATAAAAAAGTTTTTAGATAAAGAATATGAAGAAAGCCCAGTAAAAACTTATTTAACTAAAGGTGGAGATAAATTAGAAGTATAATTTATAACTGCTGGAATAAGATTTTACAGATAAAAAAATAAAAGTAAAGAGAAAAAAGTTCTGAGCTGATATTTATAATTAAATAAACAAGAAATTTAAAACCAAAATACTATGGCTGATTTATTAATGAAAATGCCCGTACCGTATGAACCGAAAAGGAAAAATAGATTTGTTCTTACTTTCCCTTCATCATTAGGTATAAACTCATGGTACGTTGAGTCGACCTCAAGACCTAATGTCCAAATTAATTCGACTGAAATTCCATTCCTAAACACATCTACTTACGTTGCGGGTAGATTTACATGGAACACTATTAATGTGACGTTCAGAGACCCAATAGGACCTTCTGCTTCACAAGCATTAATGGAATGGGTAAGATTAACTGCAGAATCGGTTACAGGTCGTATGGGATACGCTGCAGGTTATAAGAAAGACTTAGACTTGGAAATGTTAGACCCTACAGGTGT
>Ga0115570_10003342_pt1 | contig 11888 bp, 10 predicted proteins | sample COGITO_mtgs_1205_3_FD_87294 | JGI IMG/M metagenome (GOLD analysis project Ga0115570, IMG submission 87294) | Pelagic marine microbial communities from North Sea - COGITO_mtgs_120524 | ecosystem: Environmental > Aquatic > Marine > Epipelagic | place: Germany:Helgoland, sampling site Kabeltonne... | reverse complement strand
GGTGTTGATGTATATTTTGTAAGACTTCCAAGTACTGGCATCTCTTCTTCACCAAACCCTACACCAAATCTTTTTGTTCTACATAAACCAGATTGACATACAGCATTGATAGGTGCATCTTTGCATCTATATTTGTCATAACCTTTTCTGTTTACTGATTTAATTAATTGTTGAACCTCATTATTACTTAATGGTGGTTCCATAAATTTAATATTAGCTTTTACAATTTCATCTTCCCAAGTATCTGGATTAGATTGTTTGTAATATACTGCTATATTAAATAATGCATTATTTCTGGAACCCTCACCAAAGCCTATTGATGCCAATTTGTTTAAGCAAGGGGGTCCTCCAGTAAATGCTTCTTCTATTTTTTTCTTTTCCGTTTTAATTTGTTCCACCTCTTCTTTTCGTAAAGAAAACTTATCATAGAGCTGATAAAATTCCTCAAGTGTACAACCGGCGCCAGTATCGTTGATAGCATAACGTAGTCCTTTCATTTGATTATGGTAGGGTAAATTTAAAAAATTACCAGTGTCCCCACGTTCCACTAATATTTCTGTTTGTTTTGGAAATATTTCTGACCCTTCGTAACCTAATACGACAGACATTTGTTTTAATTTTGATTGCATCAAAGATGCAGGTATATTTTCTTTGGTAAATAAAAAGACGTGTGCTCCGCCAGATTTAGATCTACAAACTATTACTGGAAGTTTAAGATCCCGAATACTTTTAATGAGGCTAAGGTGATCAAGGTCATATTCGTCAATATCAATACAGCCCCACCTGCAATCATTATTTTCTGTAATAGGGATGATTCCAAGGGCAGGTCCTTGTCCTCCAAGGTGATTTGTCCAGAGTTCATCGGTAACGGTTTTACGAACAATAAAGGCTTTACCTTTTTGTTTAGTACCATTGTCTCCTCTGTCACCGGGTTGATATTGTCCATATGCTATTGTTAATCCGCTAAAAATTTGTTTGAATTTATCCATATATTACTTTCTACCTTCTTTGTAAAGGGGATCTTTCGATCCCCTTAGATTAAATTTAGTACGGAGTACTATCTTTACTTTTCTCTTCCACATCTGCTTTTGTTTGCACGTCTCCTTTAGCGACACTAGAATTAAATTCTTTAGACTGTAAGTATAAAGATTTATCCTCCTGTCCCATAATTCTGTCTTGTGTAATAGACCAACCATACCAAGAACCTTTATCGTTCTTTTGTATAGCTGAACTCAAATTATACACAACTCCATGCATTGGTGGGATAGCATATCCACCTTTTCCATCAGGAATTTGTATGGTTTTCATCATAGAATTCCAATTTTTACTGACAGAAAGTTGCGAAGATTTCATAGTAATCAACGCCGGTGTCATACCACCTGCTTTTGTTTCCATTAAAACATAGTAATAAGCAGTTTCTTCTAAATAGTTACCATTAGGTAATCTAATTTTAGGTCCTTCTCTCTTACCTGTTTGAATGATCGGACTATTAGGTAAGTGTACTGCTACTGTAGTAGCAATCATGTCTCCACCTTTGTCTGATTTTTCTGGATAGTCTTTTTTATAATAACAAGGAATAACTTTAATTCCTTTTTTACCATCGAATATTTCGTTAGTAACGTTATTAAAAATCATACCTGGTTTAGCACCATCTATGTATTTACCATCACCTTCATTTACTTGTGCAGATAACTGTCCTAAGATTCTGACATATGGCAATGCCATATCTTCTTGTGTCATATTCTCAAAACCTTGTTGTAGATCATCGCCAAATAAAGCTACTGATCCTTCTTCTTTATTTATTATTTCTTTACTCATTTTTCTTTATCCTTTATTGGTTATTTCCGAGTTATTTTAGTTTTAGCTTTAATCCAAAGACTAAAGTTTTCTGAAGGCATGTCCGACCCGGATCGAACACGCTCTTCATATAGAGCAGAAAGAGTTGCCCAGTGCACGTCTGACTTTTGCTCTGGATTAAACCCATTTTCTACTGCAAGGTTAAGCAACTGCTCAGCCTTGTGATCTTCCCCACTACCAAAACTTACAGAAACATTGTTTTTAATAATATCTCCTAAGTTATGGTCACGAAGCCATTGTAAACAACCTTCTCTTCTTAAATCATCTTTAGGAATGGTTGCTCTAAATTCTTTTTTAACAGAAACTTTAGATCCATCAGATAATTTAATTTCTGACAAACCTTGCTCAGCTAATAGTTCCGGTATTACCCTAGAACCAATATCATCCGCTTCTGCTTTTTTTATTTTTAATTGCTCTTCAAGTATAGCTATCTCATCTTCTTTTGCTTTAAGCTTTACACATTCAGAAGCTATATCTGTTATCTCTATATTATCTAAAAGATCTTTTGAATCTTTTAACATCATATTGTTTACTTCATTACTCATTATCTTTCTTCTTTCTAGTTATAAAAGTCTATTTCTAAAGGGTAGTATCTATACTCTCTTCTATCCCATTTTAAAACATTAAACTTTCCGTTGGTTACATCATTAATAGCAATATTGCAAATACCAATTACAATTGGATCTCCAATAGCTAATAAATAATCTTGTGATCTTATATTTTGTAAATTTTTTTTCATCTTTCTCACAAATGGAGAAGTAGAATAAATAACTTGTGAATCTGGTCCTGTGTTAGGTAAACAAATAACTAAGTATCCAAAATCAGATGCACTTAATATATTTATATTTGCTGGTGGTTGCTGCGCAACGTAAACAAATTTTTCAGTAGGATTGTTTTTATAAAACTCTAAAAATTCTTTTAAAGATTCTGGTTTATATAATTCAAATATTTTATTTTTCATTCTAATAATTCTAATTTCTTTTTACTTGACAGTTCTTATACTGTGATTTATATAATTGTCAACTAGAAAGAAGAAATAAATTATGAACTATAAATTTAAAACAAAACCTTATGCACATCAATTAACTGCATTAGAAAAGTCGTGGGATAAAACACAATATGGTTATTTCATGGAGATGGGAACTGGTAAATCAAAAGTGTTAGTTGATAATATGGCTATGCTTTATGATAAAGGTAGAATAAATGGGGCCATTATTGTAGCACCAAAAGGTGTTTATAACAATTGGTTTACTCAAGAAATTCCAACACATTTACCTAGTCACATACAACCAAAAATGGTATTATGGACGGCTTCAAATTCAAAGACAAAAGAAAAAGAGTATCAATCATTATTTGAAACAGGACATGATCTACATATTCTTTTAATAAATGTTGAAGCATTAAGTACAAAAAGAGGATTGGAATTTGCAGCTAAGTTTATGAGTTGTCATGAAACTATGCTCGCAATAGATGAGTCTACTACAATTAAAAATCCAAATGCTAAACGTACTAAATCAATTTTATTACTAGGTAAGCAGGCTAAATATAAAAGAATTCTTACAGGATCTCCAGTAACTAAATCACCATTAGATTTATATACTCAATGTGGTTTTTTAGATTCTTTTCTTTTAGGTTTTGATTCGTTTTATGCTTTTAGAAATAGATATGCCAACATGATAGATAGAAATTTTGGTGGTCGTAGAGTTCAATTAATTGGCAGCTATAAAAGATTAGATGAACTTGCAGAAAAACTAAAAGTGTTTTCTTACAGAGTTCTTAAAGAAGACTGCCTGGACCTACCTGAAAAAGTCTATACTAGACGTGAAGTAGAGCTTACGGAAGAACAAACTAAAGCTTATTCTACTATGAAATCCGCGGCTCTCGCTTTACTAAAAGGTAAAATGGCTACCGCGCCTCACGTTCTAACTCAAATGATGAGATTGCATCAGATTACCTGTGGTCATTTAAAAAATGACGACGGCACTATAACTGAAATCAAAAACAATAGAATAAAAGAATTGATTAGTTTACTTGATGAAGTTGAAGGTAAAGTTATTATCTGGGCTAATTATATTCATGATATTGAGCACATTGTTAAGGAGATAAAAAAACAATATGGTGATGACTCTATTGTTCAATACTATGGCGCAGTATCTTCAGAAGATAGAGCAGATGCTATTATTAAATTTCAAGATCCTAACTCTAAAACTAGATTCTTTATAGGTAATCCTCAAACCGGTGGCTATGGTATCACTTTAACAGCAGCTAATACTGTGGTTTATTACTCTAACGGTTATGATTTAGAAAAAAGATTACAATCAGAAGATAGAGCACATAGAATAGGTCAGACGAAATCAGTAACATATGTTGACTTTATAGCACCAAAAACTGTAGATGAAAAGATAGTAAAAGCCTTACGATCTAAGATGAATATTGCTAATAAAATTATGGACGAAGATTGGAAAGAATGGATATAATTACTTTGCGTATCGGTCTGTGGATAAGCCTAATATTTGTTTGTAAGTGGTTTTACCATCTACCTTTATTGCCATAAGATATTCTTTTCTATTCATATTTATATCTGGATTATAACTAACATGTATCCAGCCCGAATTAGGTTGGCCTGGAATATAGTACTCAAGAATCAATTGATCAAACATTAGGTTTTCTTTGATCCAGTCTGATACCTTATTATTTTCTATACCAAAGATTTCAAAGTCGGCCGCCTGACCCAAACAGTGCTGGGATTTTCTACTACTACCGATTTTTTCGCTCAAAATTTCATTTCGGAATCCACTGGATATAGAAACTACAGAATCAAAATGGTCTCTTATAGGTTGTAGTACTCGTTCACATAATAGACGTAAATTCTCAGTCTCATCCTGAGATGGATTGTTATCTAAACCCATACGCTCCGCTGTCTGCGATTTAGTTAGCTCTGATAAATAAAAGTTTTTACTCAACTTCACAATAATATCCTCCCACTGTTTGTTTGTTATGAAATGCTTGTATCCAAATTTGTCCATTGCCTGCAGAATAATTTGGATTCTTAACGTAGTATACTATCTTATCATAGAGTTGTGAACAAGACATTCCTGGTGGAACATCAATAGGTTTTAATTCATATAAAGTACTAGACAATACAATTATTAATATTAGTTTCATCTTACCATCAAATCTATCACGAAGAGTGTAGTTGTTCCCGCAGCTACTAAGAGAACCCAATAGATCTTGTCTATCTTGCCGCCCATTTTCTCGACGTCTTCGTGAATATGTTTAAGGTCTTGTTTGTTTTTAGCAAGTTCCTTTTTAATTCCAGTCATGTATCCGTAAAGTGATATGATATGTTCTCTAGTTGTTTTTGGTTCAATAGCCATGGGACTAACCTAGTTTTGTTGGTTGAGTTTGTTTTCTTTTGCTTGCAGTATATCTTTTTTCTAAAGGATCTAAAAACATTTCTTCAGAAATAGTTAGTCCACTTACTGGACTGATGTTGCCGAACTGTGTGCCTGTACCAAGTGTTGGATCTGGTAGTGGTGGTAAACCTGTTGTGTTTAATTGTGGTAATTCAGGTAGACCTAAACTGCTTAATGGGTTTGGTATATTAGGAAACTCTCCATCTAAAGGAAGTGTTTCAAAAACATTTCTTAACTTATCAATAGTAGATTCCGCACCATCATATGGATTGGCAGTTCCTAATTTTTCAGCATTTTCTTCAAATAAATTTACAACATTTGCAGAAGGTACAAAAGGTCTAAATTCTCCTTCACCTAAATAATTATATGCAGAACCTGCCCCCCTATCTGTCATACTTTCATCTATTGATCCTTCATTCATTCCTAAAAGTTTAGCAGCTTCAATGTCTTTATACATTTCTCTGTTAACATTGAACGTTGCTCTGTTTGCATTTATATATGCATCAACAATTTCTTCGGGACTTATGGGTCCACCTTTTAGTGCAGCAGATGTAAATAATCCTCTTGAATCTCTAATTCCTTTTTGAAATTGATTAATTTTATATTTAATAGATTTTTCAGGGTCCACATCCACTCTTCTTAAACCAGCAATACCTAATAATTCATTACCTAATTCATATTCGTTTCCTCTTTCATCAAATTTACCTTCACTATCTACAGGAACCATAGCTAAACCTAATCTACCTAATTGTTTCCAGTTAAAAGGAGCTTGTGCTTCTACTAAATGACCTAACGCTTTAAACATTTTATCACCTGTACTATCTTGATCGTTCCAAATTTTTCTACCATCGCTAGTCATACCATTTCTACCTAACACTGGAGCTACGTCTTGTAAGGATTTAGTCCAAATTGCTTCTGTAAAAAATGGTGATCCAATCTCTTTTGTAGATTCTATTAAACCTAATAAAAAATCATCCATAATTCCATCTTTATCACCTCTGCCTTCTTGAACTGCATTAAGTACAGTTTGTATAGGTCTTGTTAAAGTATCATAAGCATTAAGATGAGAAAAATCTATGTATTGTAGTTTACCTTCATCATTTCTAAATGGTATAAGCACTGAGTTTTTAGACCAGTCCGCAACATATCTTCTCATTGCATCTAGTTCTTCTTTGTTAACATCATAGATAGCTTGAGCTGCTGCAACTGTACCAAGTGGTAATGCAGCTGTTGTTATACCCATACCCATTAATCTTTGTAGACCTCTACCTCTTAATGGATTAACATCCTTACCATTAATTTTTACTGTATAAAAAATTTCATCTAAAGCAGTTTGAACTATGTTAGTTCCTGTTCTCATAATTTCTGCTGGGAAAGCTACAAAGTTTCCAACAGGTAATTTTCTTAAACCTTTAATAAATTCTGATACATATGCATAGTTAGGTATATTATTTCTAACTAATTCTGCCGATGCTTCTTTTAAATACTGATCATTAAATATTCTTTTAACTCCTTTAGGATCTATAAATTCCATACCATCTCTTAACCCTGCATTGTGAAATGCTTTTTGCATTTTACCTTTCTCACCTAGGTAACTAAATATTTTCCAGAAATCATCTTCAGCGGTGTAAGCATCTTGTGCAAATTTTTTAGCTCTTGATAATTTTTTTAAAAAACCATTGAGTCCTGTTACATTATTTAATGTAGATCCAAAATCTACATCTTCTAATAATTTTTTAAGATCTCCTAGTTGTACTTGCGAGTTTACTACACCAAGATCTAATAGTTCTTGGTAGAATTCATTTGATTGTCTAGTCCCTGGCCCCGCAACTTGTAATGCATTCCACGCTGCTTTGACATCTTTTGTATTACCAAAAGGTAATATACCATTAGCTCCTGCAAATGCTGCAGCACTTATAAAATTTCTTGCGTGAGTAAATGGAGCTAAAATTGTTTTAGCCATTTGTGCTGTAGCTTTAGGATATAAAATTAAATTTTGATATAACTGTGCAGGGATACTTTTAGTACCTTCTTTAGTTCCTTTGATTGCATCAACTACTTCATTTAATGCCCATTTACCTGACACCGGGTTTAAAATTTCATCGCTAGCTCTAGCTATCGCCTCACCTGTAGTTAATGGTTTTAGTTTAGCAACTGGATCTAAATATTTATCAAACTCTTCCATACCTACTACTCTAGTAATACCTTCAGCGTCTTCTACTTTTTTAGCTCCAATCATTTTCCAATCGCCGCCCGCACCACCAAAATATTTTCTAGCTTCACCAGGATTGTTTACAAACATAGGAGGTCTAGGTGCAACACCTACTCGACCACCAGCATCCCATTCATCCCATGCAACTTTCATTTCATCAGATTTTTTTAGCATAGTATCCCAGTACTCATTACTTCTTACTTGATAAGATAAATTGTTTGTACCTTCTACTATAGTTGACATTGCACTTTTACTTTTACCTAAAAGTTTATCTATAATGGGACGAGCAACACCTGTTACTTCTGATAATAATGCGTTGTCCATTTTTTTAGGATCAACTACATCATTAGCTACAGATTTTAATACAAAGTCTGGAAAATTTGCTCTAATAATTCCTGTTTTTTCATTTAATTTAAATCCTTTTGGAAGTTCTGCTGTTGATACTATTTCTTCTGCAATAACTTTAGCTTCAGGTACACTTAATTTTAATCCTTTATCATCTGCTAATTTAACTAACTGTTCTATAGACTCGTTTAAAATAGCTTTAGTAGGTGCATAGTTTTCCATAACAATCACACCATTTATTCTAGGCATACCTTTATTGTTTTTAAATACTTCATAACCCCTATCTAATACTGTGTTTATTCTTTGAGGTAATATTTTTTCAAACTGTTCTAAAGCTTCAGGTGTTAATCTTCTACCCATAGAAGTAAATAATTTTTCCCATTGAAGTTTCATTCCATTCATAGATAAAAGTAAACTATCAATATCGGCATCGCTTGCTTTGTAAGTATTTTTTAATGTTTCTTTAAATGAATCTAATCTTTTTTGATCCATACCTTGAAGAGTAACTTTAACCTCATCTTCTACAGTTTCTATAACGGGTCTTAATCCTTTACCATTTGGATTAGACATCATTAATTCATTCATTTCTTCTAGTAATTCTTTTTTCTTAGCGGGTATTGCTTTTCTACCTATTGTAGATTTAACATTTTTTAAAAGTTGATCTGTAACATTATCTATTTTAATCATTGCATTTTCTGCAACGTTAGTATCTTTAGCTATGGCTCCTTCTTTTGCCATACCAGCTCTAAATCCTTCAGGAGTTTGTGGTCCTCTAGCTCTAAAAGGTCTTGATATCCATCTATCAATCCATTTAGATAAAGGATCTGTAATAACTTTACCTGAACCTTCAGTGCTTCTTAATTTTCTAACACCAGCAACACCGGCTCCAAGAACACCAGTAAATGCTGCACCTTCTAATCCAAATTTTAATCTGTTAAGTAATTCTGCTTCTGGTGTTTTAGATTCTCTATCTAATTTTGTTGGTCCACCTAATAGATCACCAAATGACCCCGCGTCTTCTACATCTCCTACAAATACACCTTCAGCTACACCACCTGCCGCAGCACCTTGTCCAAATCTTCTAGTTTTTTCTGCTCTACTTAAATAAGTTCCTGCTTCTTTAGCTCTTAGTGTTGCTTTAGTTAAACCACTTCCTATTCTAAAAGCAGCTCCACCTGGAAAACCTATGTTAACAATTAATTCTGTAATTTTTCCAGCAGCTGTAGCTTCTGCCATTTCATCAAAAGGATTTATTTTATCAAAATATTTCTCAACTTCTTCAGCTCTATTTTTATCTACACCTAAATCTAAAAGAGTTGCACCTAGTGTGGCACCTCCTTCAAATATTTTAAATATACCTGATCCAATACCTGCTAGTATTGATTGAGTAACACCTATATTTTTCTTTTCTTTAGTGGGATTATCTTGAGAGGGTAAGTATACCATTTATTAATCCTTTAATTGTATAATACTTTTTTACCTACTGTACCATCTTCTAGAACTGTTACTACAAATACTTCTTTAGTTTTATTATCTAAAAATACTACACCTATATTTTCCTCAACCAATAATTCAGGTACATTATCTTTGGAATCTATTTTTTCAAAACTTTTATATTCATCATTATTTTCAACCATGCCTCTAGCACCATTTTCAATAGCTTCAGATTTAGAAACACTTGCTCCTCTTGCCGTTACATAATCTTGAACAGTTAAATTTGATTTAGCAGCATCAGCAAATTTTTGTTTTATTTGTGCTTGACCTGTAATAAGAGCCATCTGTTTACTAAAATCTTTTTCAGAAATTTTTTCTGTTAGGTAAGCTTGAATAGCTGCGTTGGCTGCTGCGTCTTTAACTTTTTGAGATCTACTAGGACGTTTAGATTCATCTGCAAAGAAATCAGCAAAAGATGATTTAACTGTAGCTTCTTCACCTAAAGCCTTACTTGCATAATTTAATGCCATGTCTGATGCATCTGCAATTCTAGCGGACTTGCCACCACCCATTACTTTCTCTAATAACTTTTGTTTCTTTTCTATAGCAGCTAAAGCTTCGTCTTCAGTATCTTCTTTTTTAGATCCACCAAAACTATCTAAGAGTTTTTTTAATTCATTTTTTTCCATTTCTAATCTTCGTTCTGTATCAGTTTTTCCATCACCTTCTACTTCTACTTCTTCTTCAACTTTTTTTTCTGGTTGCATAGATGGAAGAGTAAAACCTTTTTTAGCATCTGTTTCTAAAAAGAAAGACGCTTTATCTGGATCTAATTTAGGATTGTTTTTAGTAAAATTACCTTGTGTCATACTATCCATAAATTTAGTTCCTGAAAAACCAGGATTATATCCAAATGCTCTTCCTAAAGTATTTAAAGGAACAGCTCCTAAATCATAACCGGCTGCTAACATTTTATTAAATTCGTTGTTTAAGTACCCCAAACCTCTAGCTGCTGGAGTTTCCCCAAATTTATATTCACCGGCATAGCCTCCAGGACCATCTACTAGTCCTCTTTTGCCTGGCATTCCGCCGTCCGCTAGCCCCGATGCAATACCATTTCCATAGCTGGAAACCTTACCACCGCCTCTGAACATTGGTCTTTTTAAAATTTTACTCATTACCCGAAGATTCCCATCTTGCCAAGTACTCCACCTGCTCCTGCTGCTCCTCCTAAGAAACTAGCCATTGGACTTGCTGGTGCTGCACTTGATTGATAACCAACGTTAGTAGAAGCAAAGGCTCCTGGTTGTATTTGTGCTAACTGTTGACCTATTAATCCCATTCTTGTGTATGGTTCGTACTCAGCTTCTCTTGCTGCTAAAGTACTTGCATCAAGTTGTGCTTGATTAAATCCTTGTAGTCCTTGACCAAGTTGTGCTTGGTAAGTTCCTAAACCTTGTTGTGCTTGTAAATCTCCTGCTCTTGCTTGTTGAGCTTGATTAAATCCTTGATTAAGTAATTGAGCTTGAAGACTTGCTCTGTCCATATTACTACCTCTCATCATTTCAGATTGCATAATACCTTGTCTAGCTCCGCCATAAGCTCCTGATTGAATTGATTGATCTCTCATACCTGTTTGTTGCATTGCAGCATTTCTATCAAACTCTGCAAGAGATGCATCCATAACTTGTTGTTGGTAGGGTGACATGTAAGATTGAATTGAACCTTGACCTTGACCTGCTCCTGTACCTGTTAAACTTCCTAAACCTAAAGCTGCATTTTGTGCACCAGTTTGTAATTGATTTTGTGCTGCTACTTGTGGATCATATGCTGCTGTGTTGATGGGTTTACCCATCATCGGTGGTAATTTTTGTGTAAACGCCGTTAAGGCTGCTTCTAATACCGGTGCCGGTAATACCTGTGTTTGTTCAATTGCCATTATGCTCTTGCCTCTAAGTTATTCATTAAATCATACATTCGTTTTGCTCCTTTATTAACACTTCCACCACCTGCTGCTCTAACCGCATCGGCCGTCATTACAAATTCATTTTTACTTACTCTTGCTGGTACATCATCGGCTCTTTCTTTAGAACCCATAGGAATAAAACCACCTTGTCTGTAATCCATTTCCATACCTTGTGGTAACACACTTCCACCCATATTGTAACCATTCATCATGCCACCCATATCTTTATTTTGATTCATCATTTCTCTTGATTCTATGTTCTTAATAGCATCTATTATACCACCAAATTCATAATCATTTCTTCCCATCATTCCACCATACGCTGCTGTTTCTACAGGAGGTGTATATAAATCTCCTAAATCATTTATTTCTAAAGTTTCTTCAACAGTATCTTCAGGAATTCCTGCTTGTCTCATAAATTTCATTTGTAAGTTAGCTCTTTTTCCACGGTCCGCAGTTGACGTAGCTTCAATCTCTGCTGCATCTGCTGCTTCTTGTTCTTCATATGCTCTCATCGCTGGTCGTTGATAGTTGACAGCTACATCACCACTAGCTTGTGAAAAACTAGGAGCAATTGCTTTTGCTCCTGCTTTAGCAGTTTCTAACTTTAAAGGCATTCTTCCAGATCCTATGTCTCTTAAAGTATCCTTATTACCTG
>Ga0115570_10003323_pt1 | contig 11927 bp, 10 predicted proteins | sample COGITO_mtgs_1205_3_FD_87294 | JGI IMG/M metagenome (GOLD analysis project Ga0115570, IMG submission 87294) | Pelagic marine microbial communities from North Sea - COGITO_mtgs_120524 | ecosystem: Environmental > Aquatic > Marine > Epipelagic | place: Germany:Helgoland, sampling site Kabeltonne... | reverse complement strand
ATTGAAACGCGTTCGCGAACGCGGTCATCTTTGACCAAATCGGCTACGGCGAGTTTTACCAGATCACAGCCGCGCAGCTTGCTATCAATCGCAACGTTGAACAACGCAAGGTCGCGAAGTTAGCCTGCAAGTTCGAGCCGCGCGCGGATTGCCCACACCTGTTTGGGAAGCTGCGGTGTTTTCTGACCGATGACCCTCCCTTTGTTCCATGCTTTGCGTTTTGCGGTGACTGCGGGAAGTTGGACTCTTGGCATAATATGCCCTCCTATCCACCCTCCATACCCTGACATCATCACCGCGCTGACGAAGACAACATAGCATTCGTTCGAATGATCGTCGTGAAACGGAACTCTCATGCATTAACTCTGCAATTGCATCTGGCAGCTACGAGCCCAAATCGACCAGTACAGCGCCTTGCGACAGCGTCAGAGCACGGCGATCATTTGACAACATCTTTGCACTCTCTCATCGACAAATCTTTGTCTACCCGTAGACGCATTAGGTGCTGTGAACGAAATGTCGCTCAGGACAAAGAAATGGATCGCACAGCATGCTCGACAGCGGCTTTCGTTTGTTCCAGATCCTCTTCGATGATCGCAAGTGACGGGTAGAGCTTACCCGGAGACTTGAAAATCCCATGCTGACGCAGCGTGCTATTGTAGGTCGCGTTGCGTGCGGGATCATCATGCTTGGCGGAGCGGTAGTCGCGACAGGGACTGGTCGTGAAGAAGATATCGAACAATGTTTCATCCCCGCAAATTTGGTGCGGAATACTTGCGGCATCGAGTGCGCTGCTTTGCATGTCCTGCAATGCGCGACCAACTTCGCGCAAGCGGTCATAGCTGCCTTTGCGTCTGAGGATTTCCATGGTCTTGAGGCCCGCCGCCGCTGCAATCGGATTGCCCGATAGCGTCCCAAGTTGCATGAGCCATCTGTCACCGCCCACGATGGATTTGTCGAAATGCTGCATGATCTCGGCGCTGGCTCCGAGGGCGGCGAGCGGGAACCCGCCGCCAATGATCTTGCCAAGTGTGCAAATATCGGGCGTCACGCCATACCGTTCCTGCGCGCCGCCATAAGCCAGCCTGAACCCTGTGACGATTTCATCAAAGATCAGCAAGACGCTGTACTTGTCACACAGATCGCGCAGGCCTTGAAGATAACCGGGGGCGGCGGGAATGATCCGTTGCAGAGGTTCTGCGATAATGGCTGCGACGTCGTCGTGTTCGCTCAGCAAAGTCTCAACAGCTGCTAGATCGTTGAACGGTGCGATCAGCATCTGGTCCGCGACGCCCTGTGGGATACCCGCGCTGTCTGGCACCGCTTGAGGAAAATTGACGCGCTCGGCGGGTGCAAGGCTCATCTGGGCCTCGGCGCTCATTCCGTGGTAACCGCCTTCGAACTTCAGGATTTTGTTTTTGCCAGTATAGGCGCGTGCAAGACGAATGGCGTACATATCGGCCTCGCCGCCTGACGCGACAAAACGGACCTGTTCGCAACAGGGAACCGCATCGACAATCGCCTCTGCCAGCTCGATACCTTTGGCGTTGTTGGCAAAGAAGGTCATACCTTTGGGAAGTTGTTCCAACACCGCCTCCATGACCTCGGGGTGGCCGTGGCCAAGCAACATCGGGCCAGACCCGATCAGGTAGTCGATGTATTCGTTGCCGTCTTCGTCCCAAACGTGGCTTCCCTCCCCCTTAGCAATCACGATGCCGGGGTCGAAATTGCCAAAGCCGCCTGCAGGTAGAACGGTTTGTGCGCGGGTGATCCATTCAGATTGTGATGTCAGTTTTTGCATGATTCAGGCCAGTTCAAGTATGGGGGTTCCAAGAAGGTCCAGATCGGGATTAACCCCAATCCCCGGACCGGTCGGCGGCGCAATGCGGCCGTCTTTGCGTGTCGGGCAATCGGGCGCTATGCGCGGGCTGACGTAGGACGACAAATCGCAAGTGTTCAGGAGTGCGCCCTGCGGGGTCGAGGCGGCGAAATGCAGCGACGCGGCGGTGACGATATCAGACCCCCATGTGCATTCGGCGCAAATCTCTGCCCCTAAGTGAACTGTAAGGTCGCGTGCGCGGCGCATTGCAGAAAGCCCACCAAACTTCGACAACTTCAGGGCTACCGCGTCCAACACGCCAAGCTCATGAGCACGCATCAGGGATGCCAGATCATATGCACCTTCGTCGATCTTCATTGGCAGGCCAGTGGCTTGCCGGACAGCGGCACAGTCCTCAAGGGTTTTGCACGGCTGTTCTAACATGACATCCAGATGCGCAACGGCACGGCCTGTGCGCGTGGCATGCAGTTTAGTCGCGCCGCAATTCCAGTCGCCGTAGACCAATGGTCCGCTACCCACTGCCTCGCGTACTTTGGCCAGTCGTTCCGCATCGGCCTGCCAATCTGTATCCGCGCCCAGTTTGACCTGGAACTGGCGGATGCCTGTGCCGTAGGCCTCCCGCGCTATCCGAACCATCTCGTCAGGTGCGATGCAAGTAATCGAATGGTAAAGCGGCATGTCAGCGCGCGTACGCCCACCTAGCAGAGTATACAACGCTTGGCCCGATGCCTTGCCGAACAGATCCCAAAGCGCCATATCCACAACGGATTTTGCGTGCAGGTGGCCTTGCAGGACCCCATCCAGCTTGCGCATGGGCGCGTCAACGCCAAACGGGGAACCCCCAATTATCGCCGGCGCCATTTCGGTGATAGCACTGGGCACGCCATCAGCGAAAGCAGGCAGGTAATGCGGGATCGGGCAGACCTCGCCCCAGCCCTTTAGGCCGCTATCTGTATCCAGACAAAGCACGTGGGTTTTGACCGTATCGCAGGTCTTGCCCTCGGCCATGTAATAAGTCTCATGGCTGGTCAGATCGACTGACCACAAGGTGATCCGGTTGACCTTCATGAATAGACCGCAACCGGCGCGCCAAGCATGTCCGGGTCAGGTGTCACCCCCAGCCCCGGCAGTGATGGTGGCACAACGTGACCGCCAAGGTTCCGCACGCCTTGCCCCGATACAGGGTCAACGCTGAGGTGGTCATGCGAAAGCCAGCTCGCGAGCCGGTTTGGCGCGGGCGTTGAGGCCGCCAGATGCAACGCAGCCGTATCGGCCAAAGCAGATCCGCCCACATCTTCGATATGCATCTGCCATCCAACCGCGACGCCAAAATCGCGCACTTGCCGTGCCTTGGTCAGTCCACCCAAACGGTTTGGCTTTACTTTCACTCCTTCACAAGCCGAACTCTTCCAGGCCTCCAGGTGGTCATTGAAATCGGACATGCATTCATCAAGCATGATCGGGTTAGACACACGGGCCGCCACATGCGCGCATTGGTCCAACGTCTGACAAGGTTGTTCGACCCAATCACGTGCTTTCACCGAATTTAGAACCTCGATCGCAACAGCGGGCTGCCATGCGCGGTTCACGTCAAACGTGACTTTGTGCCCTTTTGGCAAACTTGCCGAAATCATATCAATCCGCTCGATATCAAGGCCGACGTCGGTGCCTCCGACCTTAGCGGAGTGCACTGTATAACCTTTGTCTGCGGCGGCCAGGATCAACGCCAGCATATCCTCTGGTGTGCCCGTTGAGATGGACGAATTGATCAAAACCTCATTTGGCGCATCGCCGCCAAGCAATTGCCAGATCGGCATGTTTGCAAACTGCCCCAGAATATCCCAGCACGCCACATCAATGGCGGATTTGACGTACGGATGACCAGGCAGTTGCAGGTCCATAATTTGCATCACGGCTTCGGGGCTGCGGGGATCAACACCGATCAAATGCGGTGCCAGTATGCTCAACCCAGCGCGAATGCCCGGCCCATGGGCCGGCAAATACGTGTGCCCCCAAGGCGTGCCTTCCCCCCAACCGATCAGCCCTGCGTCGGTTTCCACTTGAACAAAGGTTGCATCCAACGTTTCAAACTTGAGCCGCCCACCCGACAGCCAATAGGGGTGCGTCAGCGGCAGGTCGATTTGGTAGACCAAAACCCGAGTGATTTTCATGGCGCCACCACGATGTTGCCGGTGTGTTTCTTGGCGATGAATGCCGCCTGGGCTTCGCGCAATTGATCCAGCGGATAAGTCGCGGCCAAGGCGGGTTTGATCTCGCCGTTCTCGATATAGCGGATCAGGTTTGGCATGACCTCGGGCGTAATCACTGTAGAGCCAGTGAAGGTCAGATCGCGCAGGTAGAAGGTGCGCAGATCAAGCCCGACCATCGGACCAGCGATTGCGCCTGAACAGGTATAGCGCCCGCCGCGTTCCAGCCCGTCAATCAGTCTCGGCCAATATGGGCCGCCAACAACATCTGCCACGACGGTGATTTTCTCATTCCCCAAAGCTGTGCGCAGATCATCCGGTGCGCGGGGCAGGATCATGTCAGGGCCAAGTTCGGCGACGTCCTTGTGTTTGGCCTCAGACGCCATGGCAATCACCCGCGCGCCGCGGCGCTTGGCCAGTTGCACCAATGCGCCACCAACACCACCCGATGCGCCAGGCACCAGCACAGTGTCGTTTGCACGAACTTGGGCCCGCATCAGCATGCCCTCGGCCGTGGAGTATGAACACGAGAATGTCGCCAGTTCCGCGTCGCTTAAATCAGATTGTACCCTGAGTGCGTTGCGCGAAGGGGTCGTGGTGTACTGCGCAAACCCGCCATCGCGTTCTGATCCAAAATACCCGGTCTTGTTCATGTCATCTGGATCGTCGGCATCGCGCAACCACCCGTCGGTGATCACACGTTCGCCAATGCGCGACGGGTCGATGTTTTCGCCTACGGCCACAATCTCTCCGCAGACATCTGCGCCTTGAATGCGGGGAAAGGTAATCGGAGCGCCGCCCCATGTAGGGTCGTCTTCACCGACTTCAGCAAACGCTTCACCGGTCGTTGCGTCCGTCACTGTCTTGGAATACCAGCCAGAGCGCGTGTTCACATCGGTGTTGTTCAATCCGCAGGCACGCACCCGGATCAGAACCTCGTCCGGCGCGGGGTCTGGGCGGGGCCAATTCTCGTGCAGGACCATTTGATCCAGATCGCCATGGCCCATTGTGACCATCGCTCGCATCGTTTTTGGCAGCGTCATGAGGCATCCGATCGTGGTTTCAGGCTTTCAGGGTCGTAGGCAGCTTCGCCCAAAACGCGGGCCGCACGGGGTTTGCCGTGGATCACCACCTTTAGCGCGGTGTCAGGCTTGGCAGCTTCGGGTTTGATATAAGCGAACGCGAGGATCTTGCCGACGGTGGGTCCGTATGCGACCGAGGCGGTGGAGCCGACAACTTGACCGTTTAGCATCACGGCCTCGCCTCCGTGACCGTCGGCCTTTCCATCTGGCTCAATTTCCAGATAGGCGCAGATCCATGGCAAATCGGTGTTTAGCGTCTTGTCACGGCCAAGGTAATCCTTGTAACTGCGCGCAAATCGCAGAACATCGGCCTCGGCCAAAGTCACCTCGTTGGTCAACTCACCAGCGCCCTTGAAACCTTTCTCCATGCGCATGACGTTCATCGCAAAACTGCCGTAGTCCGCAATATTGTGGGCCTCGCCCGCAGCCCAAAGCGCGTTGTAAACATCAGGGCAGGCCGCGTCTGGCATGTGGAACTCCCAGCCAAGCTCGCCCGCATAGGACATCCGGAAGGCCCAGATGCTGTGTCCTGCGACCGTAATCTCTTGCGCGGATAGCCAACGGAATCCTGCGTTGCTCAGGTCGGCATCCGTGCATTTCTGCAATACATCCCGCGCCCGTGGTCCGTTTAGGGACAGCGCAGACCAGTCAGACGACAACGCTGTGATTGTGGCGTTTTCATCCGCAAGGTTGTGGTTAAGGTGATCAAGGAGACGTTGCTCAAAGAACGCAGCACAGACGAGGTAAAACTTGTCCTCTGCCATGCGAACAATGGTCGTTTCCAACTCAATCCGGCCAGCGCGGTTCAGCATATGGGTCAGCGTGATCGACCCAACCTTTTGCGGCATTCGGTTCGCGGTTAGGCGATCAAGCAGCGCATAGGCGTCCGGCCCTTCGACGACGACCTTGGTAAAGGCAGTAACGTCCATAATACCGACGTTTTCACGCACGGCCTTGACCTCGGCTGCAACCACATCGTCCACAGCTGTGCGATTGAAGGAATAGTGATCCTCCTGTGCCACGCCATCGCTGGCAAACCAGCGGGGGCGCTCAAAGCCGTAAACTTCCTCATGAACGGCACCTTTGGCTTTCAGCAATTCGTGCAATGGCGAAGGCTTGATAGGCCGCCCTGCCAATCTGTTGAAATGCGGGAACGGGATTTCGTGACGCAGACAGTAATCTTCTTCGGCTTTCACCACCTGCCATTCCTTGTTGGCATAGCTGCCAAAGCGGCGCGGATCGTATTCACGCATCGAGATGTTGGCTGCTCCGTGTACCATCCAGCGGGCCAGCTCGCGGGTCAGCCCCGGCCCCCAGCCGATGCCGATCTGCGTGCCGCAGCAGCACCAGTAATTGCGCACGCCGGGGGCAGGGCCAATCAGCGGGTTGCCGTCGGGCGGGTGGCTGATCGCGCCGTGCACTTCGCGTTGAATGCCAAGCTCTGCAAAGATCGGCATGCGGTTCAGGCTTTCCTCAAGATATGGCATGACCCGGTCGTAATCGGCATCAAACAGCCAGTTTTCATAACCCCACGGGCAGTGATCGTGCCAGACAGAATTGGGGTTCTCTTTCTCATAGATCCCGATGAGGCCGCGCTTTTGCTCCATCCGGATGTAGCCCGACACCTTTTTGTCGTCGCGGATAACAGGAAGCTCTTTGTCGAGTGCTTCGAATTCGGGCACCGGTTCGGTGACAAAATAGTGGTGAGTCATTGAGGTCATCGGCAGTTGCAAACCTGACCATTCACCCATTTGGCGCGCATAGGTGCCGCCCGCATTGACAACGTGTTCGCAGGTGATCGTGCCTTTGTCGGTCTCGACCTGCCATTCACCCGAGGGCAATTGCGTGATGTTGGTGGCGCGGCACTGGCGGATGATTTTAACACCTTTCTGCCGCGCACCAGCGGCCATGGCCATCGTCACGTTCGTGGGGTCGACATGGCCGTCATCGGGCGTGTGCAGGGCGCCCAACACACCGTCGAGATTATAGAAAGGGTGCAGTTCGGCGACCTTCTCTGGGCCCACCAACTCGATGTTGAACCCCAGCGACCGACCGACCGACAGCGTGTGGCGCAACCAGTCCATTTCATCTGTTGTATAGGCCAGCCGGAAGGACCCACACCCGTGCCATGTGACAGGCTGGCCCGTCTCGGCCTCTAGCCCGCCGGAATAAAGCCCGATGTTATAATCAACACATTTGCCCAACCCGAAACTGGATGTCGAATGGGTGATCTGGCCTGCCGCATGCCATGTGCTGCCCGATGTCAGTTCGGCCTTTTCCAGCAGAACGGTGTCGTTGCCCCAGCCTTCGTGGCCCAGATGATAGGCCAAGCCCACACCCATGACGCCACCGCCGACGATGACCACCCGTGCAGTCGATGGAAACTCATTTGCCACAGTTATCCCTTTCAGCGAGTCGATTTTTCTCTCGACAACCTAAGCAAACAAAAATACCATCGTCAATCATGAATGGGACAAATGTATCAATTGCGATTCTGGAACGGCTGGCTCAAGAGCTACCCGACCTGACGCCCGAAGCCCGCAAGGCGGCCACCTATGTGTTGGAAAACCCGCGCGATGTGGGTGTTTCAACCGTGCGCGAGATTGCGCAGGCGGCAAACGTTAAACCCAACACCGTGGTGCGGATGGCGCGTCAGGTGGGATTTGAAGGCTATGAGGATTTCCGCGCGCCTTTCCGCGATGCCATACGGCGCGGTGCTGCCGACTTCCCCGACCGTGCGCGATGGCTGCAGGATATCCGCAAGTCGGGTGATCTCGGCGGGCTTTATGCGGATATGCTCAAGGATGCGCTGCGCAATATCGAAGAGACATTTGCCGCAATCTCCACCGACGATCTGAAAGCCGCCGCCGAGGCGATCTGGGCTGCGCGGCGGGTCTTTACGCTGGGGGTCGGTGTAAACAATTCTGTCGCGCGGAATTTCACCTACCTCGCCTCGACAGGCATGACGGAATTCCACGCGATCCCGCGGCCGGGGTCAACCCCGGCTGATGATCTGGCTTGGGCCGATGGCCGCGATGTGCTCATCGCGATGACCAGCCGGCCTTACCGCACAGAGGTGGTCAAAGCGGTCGAGATTGCCCGCGAACAAGGCATGACAATCATCGCGTTGTCCGACAGTCCGGCCAGCCCGATCCTGCGCGGTGCCGATCACGGATTCGTCGTTTCGGTCGACACGCCCCAGTTTTTCCCGTCGTCAATCGGCACCATTGCCCTGCTGGAGACGCTTTTGTCTTTCGTCGTTGCCGTGGCCAGCGAAGAAATCGTCGAGCGGGTAGAGACCTTTCACAAACGCCGCCACCAGCTTGGCATGTATTATGCGGAGGACAAATGACAGAACCGATCCGGTCGCTTGATGCGCGATACTATACCGACGCCAGCGTGTTCGAGGTGGAATGCGCAGGATTGCTGGCGCGCACGTGGCAATTTGGGTGCCATGCATCCGAAGTAGAGGGGGTCGGCGCCTACGCCACCTTTGAAATTGCGGGCGAGAGCCTGTTTGCGATCCGCGGCCGGGACGAGAAAATCCGCGTCTTTTACAACGTCTGTCAGCACCGCGCCCATCAACTGGTCAGCGGGTCCGGGACAACGCGGGTTGTCGTTTGCCCCTATCACGCCTGGACCTACGAATTGACGGGCGAGTTGCGCGCCGGCCCGAACCTGAAGGCCGTCGACGGGTTTGACAAATCATCCGTTTGCCTGACCGAGGTCAGGGTTGAAGAATTCCTTGGCTTTGTCTTTGTGAACCTTGATCCCGATGCCGCCCCGATGGAAGACTGGTTTCCGGGCGCGCGGGCCGAGTTGGAAGAATGGGTGCCCAACTGGGCCGCGTTGAAGCCGCTTGAATGGGTGGAAATTCCCGAAAACTGCAACTGGAAGGTCTCGGTCGAGAATTATTCAGAATGCTATCACTGCTCTTTGAACCACCCAACTTTTGCCAATGGGGTGGTGAAGCCAGAGACTTATGACATCCAGCCGCAGGGCATGTGTCTGCGCCATACAACGGAATGCCAATCGCTGGACCAGATGACCTATGACATCAACTCGGGGTTCGAGCATGCCGACGAATATTCCAGCTGGTTCCTCTGGCCGATGGTGTCGTTTCAGGTCTACCCCGGCAATGTGCTGAACACCTATCACTGGCGTGCGGTGGATAAGGACCACGTTGTCGTCTGGCGCGGCTGGTATTCTGTCGATGGGATTGACGATGAAAAGGTTCGCCTGCTGGCCAAGCAGGATCGCGCGACGACCGTAGAGGAAGACATTCATCTGGTCGAAAGCGTACAGCGCGGGTTGCAGTCACGCGGTTACAAGCCCGGCCCGCTGGTGGTGGACCCGAAAGGCGGGGTCAATTCCGAACATCCCGTCATGCATTTGCAACGCTGGATGAAGGAAGCGATTGATGGCTGATACCTTAATGCCCACTCAATGGACGGCAGAGCAAAAGCTGTTCCCCCATCAGGTCGGCTTCACTTGCCCCCCGTTTGATTTTGACGCCGCCCCGTCGGATTTCCTGCGCATGTCGCCGGATAGTGTGGGGGTGCACGGCTGGATGCTACATGTGCCCGACTACGCGCATGGACTGGACCAGCGTAAAAAGAACTTTGGAATGCTCGATGATTTTGTGCATTGCATGGCGCGCAACGGGGTCGATGTCTGCGGGCAGGTCGGGTCAAACTGGGTCCATGCCAGCGGTTTGGGCGTTGAAGGCATCCGTCAGCATTGCGCCGACCTGTCCGACAAATACGAGACCCGGTTTCACATGGCCGGCTACGCAATGGTCGAGGCTTTGCGCGATCAGGGCATCGAAAAGGTAGCCTTGAATGGTGCCTACCACTGGCCCGAATGGTGGCAGGGCACCGCCGGCTTCCTGCGCGAAGCAGGGTTCGATGTGCTTTGGGCGGGCAATTTTGTGGATCAGGGCTGGTTCCCCGATCAGGCCACGGTCAATGCCAAACGCTGGATTTTTGATGGTGATTTGTTTGAGCAGAGCTTTTCCTACGTGGCCGATAAGGCGCCAAAGGCTGACGCCTATCTGATCAACGGCATGTGCAATTTCCGCTCTGGCCCGTCGGGTTTGCCGCAACGACCGCTGCATCTGGCCCGTGCGATGGAGGCCCGTTTGGGCAAGCCTGTGATCGGCCATGACACCGCCCTTTATTGGCGGATCATGAAAGATCTCGGCATCGCGCCGACCACACCGCAAAGCCGCCTGTTGGAGAGCCTTCATGCATAAGATCATAGCACTTTGGGCCATCCCGCGTTCTACCTCCACCGCATTCGAATGGATGATGCGCCAGCGCGGTGATCTCGACTGCCTGCACGAACCTTTCGGCGAGGCGTGGTACCAGGGCGAAGACCCGCTTTGGCCGCGTTTCAAAGAGGGGGAGAAAACCACCAAGGGTCTGACCATTGAAAGCGTCTGGGACGACATTCAGGCCCGCGCCGAAAAAGGTCCGGTCTTCCTCAAGGATTTCCCCCACTACATCAACCACATGTGGACGCCCGACTTTCTGGGGCAGTTTACCCATGCCTTCCTGATCCGCGATCCGGCCAAGACGATCTCGAGTATATATAACAAATGGCCCGACTTTGATGAGCTGGAGGTCGGCTTTCCTGAGCAACGCGCCCTGTACGACCTGCTGACCGCTTTGAACGGCACGCCGCCCCCCGTGATCGACAGCGACGATCTGCTTGAAGACCCAGACGCCATGGTCGCAGCCTTTTGCGATGCAGTGGGTATCCCGTTTCTGCCAGAGGCGATGTCATGGGCCCCGGGCGGAGATCCATCAGCCCATTCGTGGTGGGATGGGGGCAGCTTTCACGCCAATCTGGCGCAATCCACCGGCCTGACGCCGCAGACGCGCCGCTACGTCGAAGTTGCCGATGCCCCCGAACGCGTGCGCCGTGTGCACAGGCGGATGAAGCCGCATTACGATCACCTTTACCAACACCGGATCAAAGCGACATGAAGACCTATTGGCAAAACTACATCGACGGCGCGTGGTGTGATGGCGGCGCGGGACGCATCGATGTTATCAACCCCGGAACGGGTGAAAAACTGGCGGAACAGGCGCTTGCCGATGCGGGCGATGTAGACCGTGCGGTCATGGCGGCCCGTCGGGTCCACATGTCCGGCGACCTATCGGACCTGCGCCCCGTAGAACGGGGCCGGATGGTGCAGGCAATGGGCCGCTTCTTGCTGGACCACATCGACGAGATTGCCCCCGTTCTGACGCTCGAACAGGGCAAACCGCTTTGGGAGGCGCGGATCGAGGTCGAAGGGGCTGCGCGCTATTTCGAGTATTATGGCAATCAGGCTGAAACCGTCGAAGGCCGCTCGATCCCGCTTGGCAAAGACTACTTCGATTTCACCACCTACGAGCCGTTTGGTGTCTCCGCCCAAATCATCCCTTGGAATTATCCTGTTGAAATGACTGCGCGTTCGCTGTCGGCCGCACTCGCGACGGGCAATAGCTGCGTCATCAAGACACCCGAACTCACACCGCTCAGCAATGCATGGTTCGCCCATGCGGCTGAGGCGGTTGGCTTGCCAAAGGGCGCGGTGAATATCCTGTGCGGGTTGGGCCATGAGGCAGGAGCGGCTCTGTCCGCGCACCCGCATGTAAACCAGATCGTTTTCACAGGATCAGTACCAACAGGGATCGCCATCGCGACGGCTGCTGCGCAGAACGTCGTTCCGTGCGTGTTGGAGCTTGGCGGCAAATCGGCTGCCATTGTCCATGATGATGCCGACCTTGAGGCCTTCGAGACTGACGT
>Ga0115570_10003318_pt1 | contig 11932 bp, 10 predicted proteins | sample COGITO_mtgs_1205_3_FD_87294 | JGI IMG/M metagenome (GOLD analysis project Ga0115570, IMG submission 87294) | Pelagic marine microbial communities from North Sea - COGITO_mtgs_120524 | ecosystem: Environmental > Aquatic > Marine > Epipelagic | place: Germany:Helgoland, sampling site Kabeltonne... | reverse complement strand
CTAAAAAGCGGAATAATTTTTACGCAACTTCAGATAACTATGCCTATGAAAAAGCTGATGTAGTTATAGTTGATATTAACTTAGATGTAGCAAAGGAAACAGGGCAAGATAAAAAGCTAGAAGGATATAGTGTAAATATGGATGGTTTCAAGGCAGCTATGAGGACTATTGCCTCAAGATGTAAACAGGATGTATTGATCCTAATAGAAACTACTGTACCTCCTGGAACAAGTGAGAAAATTGTTAGTCCAATATTTGAAGAGGAATTTGAGAAGAGAGGTTTGCCACCAAGCTTTAAAATTGGTCACTCTTATGAAAGAGTTATGCCAGGGCCTGGTTACGTGGACTCTATAAAGAATTTTTATCGTGTCTTTTCTGGAATAAACGAAGAGAGTGCTGATGCGGTTGAAGAATTTTTACATACAATTATCAGTACTGATGAGTATCCACTTACTAGATTAGGAAATACCAATGCCACTGAAATGAGTAAAGTTCTTGAAAACTCATTCCGTGCAATGAATATTGCCTTTATGCAAGAATGGACCGAATTTGCCGAGAGTGCTGGTGTAAATTTATATGAAGTTGTCAGTGCAATAAGGATGCGACCAACTCATCAAAACATAATGCGTCCTGGTTTAGGTGTTGGCGGCTATTGCCTCACAAAAGATCCGCTTTTAGCTAGCTGGGCCAGTCAAGAGTTATTTAATTCTATCAGTTTAGAGCAAAGTGAAAAGGCAGTAAGCATAAATGATACAATGCCTTTGCATACTCACAAAATATTTAAGAATCACTTCAAGGGTAACACCAAGGGTAAAAAGGTCCTAATTTTAGGTGTTTCTTACTTGCAAAATGTAGGTGATACCCGTTATACTCCGGTGGAGTTAATTTATGATAAGTTACTTAAAGATGGTGTGGAATTAGTTCTTCACGATCCATTTGTGCCATTTTGGCCAGAGAGAAATTTAAAAATAGATGCAAGTGATGATGTATTTGAAGATAGCTACGATGCAATAATTATTGGCACCCCTCATGATACCTATGTTAAAGAGGGTAAACTTGATGCGCTACTCTCAAATTCAGCTAAACTGGTTGTTTTTGACTCACATGGAATTATAGAAGATGACTTAAGAATGAAGCATGATAAACACGAATTTAAAATAATAGGAAGAGGCGATGTCTAAAAAAGTATTAATAATAGGTGGTGCTGGTTTCATTGGTATGAATATCGTTAGGGAACTGGCTAAAAAGGATGGGTACAAAATTACTATAGGAGATAATTTCTTTCGTGGTAAAATGGATGCTCAATTAAGCAAGTTAGTAGCAGATCATAGTATCAAAGTAGTATCTGCAGATTTTACTGAAGCATCTTCATTCAATGAATTAGAAGATGACTATGATTATATTTATATGCTTGCTTCTGTTGTAGGGGTAGAGTATACACATAAGATGCCAAATGAGCTGATTCGTATAAACACTGCATTAATCTTAAATACGCTTGAGTGGGTAAAAACTACTAATTGTAAGAAAGTTTTATTTACATCAACAAGTGAATGCTACGCAGGGACAATTGAGGCATTTGATTATGCAGTTCCAACTGCTGAAGATGTACCATTGTGCATTGATGACATTACTCACCCAAGGTTTACTTATGCTGTTACTAAGATGTTAGGCGAGTCTGGTTTTATGCAGTATTCCAAAATATATGATTTCGAATGCACTATAGTGCGATATCATAATGTTTATGGCCCTCGAATGGGATTTAAGCATGTTATTCCACAAGTGGTTCAGCGCTTTCTAAATAATGAAGATCCATTTAAAGTTTATGGTTTTGACCAAACTCGTGCATTCAATTATATTGATGATGCTGTTTCGGGAACAATAGGTGCAATGGAGTCCAAGGATACCAATGGTGAGATTTTGCACATCGGTGATATGAAATCGGAAATTACCATAGAAGAATTAATCCATTATATGGGTGATCTTATGGATTACAAAGGAATATATGAGCGTCAAGGTGCACACTCAGGTTCTGTGTCACGTAGATGTCCTGATACCACTAAGGCTGAGAATATGATTGGTTATTCACCTAAGGTTCAGTGGAAAGAGGGAGTGAAGAAGACCGTTGATTGGTATGTAAATTATATACAATCAGGAGAGAATGTTTTTGAATAGACTAGAACACCTTTTTGAACACAATAGCTACAAAAATGAATATTGCTTTAATTAGTTGCGGACGATCAGATTATAGCATCTACTTGCCTTTAATGAAGAAGTTAAATGCTGATCCATTCTTCAAGTTAAATATTATTGCCTTTGGAACCCATGTATCTCAGTTTTATAATAGAACTGTAGATATGTTTTATAATGACGGTTTTGATGTAGCATATGAAATTGAATCACTAGTCTTGGGAGACTCGCCAGAGGCAATATCAACGGCAATGGGTCTTACAATTACCAAGTTCTCATCCCTTTGGGCTCATGAAGATTATGATTTAATTATCGTCTTGGGTGATAGGTATGAGATGTTCTCAGCAATTGCATCATCAGTACCATTTAATATTCCTGTAGCTCATTTGCATGGAGGGGAAACCACTGAGGGAGCTTTTGATGATATGTTTAGACACTCTATAACAGCAATGTCTAAACTACACTTTGTTTCAACTCCCGGCCATGCAAAAAGAGTAGAGCAAATTATTGGAAGTAAAAGACATATATATCATGTTGGAGCTCCAGCTTTAGACAATCTGAATGATCTAAAACTGCTTTCAATTGAAGAGTTTAAAGAGGTATGGAATATTGATTTATCAAAGCCCACTGTGCTTGTTACTTACCACCCTGAAACAGTTGCAAGTAATAAAAATGTAGAATATGTTAGAGAGCTCTGTAAGGCTATGAATCGCTTAGATAAGCAATTCGTAATTACCATGCCTAATAATGACACCATGGGCACCGTAATAAGGACTGAGCTCCTAAATTTTGTTGGTAACAATACTGACAAATACAAGCTTGTTGAGGTTTTGGGAGCAGTTGGTTATTACTCTTGTATGCAGCATTGTGAGTTCTTACTAGGAAATACTTCAAGTGGTATAATAGAAGCCGCTTCATTTAGTAGATATGTAATTAATATCGGAGATAGACAGAAGGGTAGAGAGGCTGGATTAAATGTAATTCATGTAGACGCAGAAGAAAATGCTATCGTAAATACAGCAGATAAAATTGCAACATTACCCGCTTTTAAAGATGGTAATATTTATGGTAATAGGGACACTACAATAAAGATGTTGAATATTTTGAAAGAATATTATAATTCTGAAATTAAACAAAATTAACAGGACATTATATAATTCATTTTAAACCATGTTTAAAGAAACAGTAGCATTTATAAGAAAACAGTTTAATACACCAGAGGCTTTTATTCCCTTGCATGAGCCGCGCTTTGTTGGCAAAGAGAAGGAATATGTTATGGATGCGATTGATTCTACATTTGTGTCTTCAGTAGGTGCCTATGTAGATAAGTTTGAGCTTGAAGTTGCTCGTATAACTGGCGCCAAATACGCAGTGGCTACAAGCAATGGAACATCCGCTCTTCATATAGCATTGCTTATGGCCGGGGTTAAAACAAATGATGAGGTAATCACACAGCCATTGACTTTTGTAGCAACAGCAAATGCAATTTCCTACGTAAATGCAAACTGTGTGTTTTTAGATGTAGATAGGGACACCATGGGTCTTTCTCCAACAAAACTAAAAGCTTTCTTAAAGGCAAATGCCGAGATTGTTGATGGAGTAGCATTCAATAAGGAGACTGGTTCAAAATTAGCTGCGTGTGTGCCTATGCATACCTTTGGATTCCCTTGCAGAATTGATGAGATTGTAGCTATTTGTAATGAATATCATATTCCAGTAGTTGAAGATGCTGCAGAGTCTTTAGGTAGCTCTTATAAAGGAAAGCATACAGGTACCTTTGGGATGATTGGTGTTTATAGTTTTAATGGTAATAAGACTATCACCTGCGGTGGTGGTGGTGCCATTGTTACAGATGATGCAGAATTAGCAAAATTTGCTAAGCACATTACAACTACTGCAAAAGTTCCACATGCATGCGAATATGAACATGATGCGGTGGGTTATAATTATCGAATGCCCAATTTAAATGCGGCATTGGCTTGTGCACAACTTGAACAGCTAGAAGCTTACGTGGAAAATAAAAGAGAATTGGCATTGAAGTATGCAGAATTCTTTAAAGCTAAGTCATTTGACTTTGCTCTTGAAGGCCCAGACTCATACTCAAACTATTGGTTAATGGCGGTAATTCTCAAAGATCGTGATCAAAGAGATGATTTTCTTAAATATACAAATGAGCAAAAGGTTATGACACGTCCAATTTGGCGCTTGATGCACACCTTAAAGATGTATAAAGAATGCCAGGTAGAAGATGTTTCAAATGCAGAGTGGTTGGCGGAAAGAGTAGTGAACATACCCAGTAGTGTAAGAGTTGAGTCACTATGAAAGACTTATATATTTTCGTGGCAGGAGGGAGAGGAATCATCGTCTCTAACAATGTGGAATTAGGTCAAAAAGATAAGTACATAACGACCACTGCTGCGAAGCCGTATCCATATGAGTATGTTCATGACGAATTGGGCTATAACTTCCCAATGCCTAATATTTACGCAGCCCTTTTATTGGAGCAATTAGAAAAGTTGGAAGAATCTCGTTCCGCAAAGGCCAAAATATACCATCAATGTAACGATTTCTTCACTAGAACTGATAGGCAAATAGATTTGATTCCGATTTCGAAAGCACGTCTCTCTCCCAAGGAATTATTGGCTGATGTCAATAATATTAGAAAACTGTGAACATCGTGATCTCTTTTGAAAGAAACTAATAATCAAGTGCTAATGACTAGGCCTATCTGGCAATTAATGTATCGATTGCCTATGTATTCGCATTGCCAGCGTGATAATTAGGTAAATGCTGAGTTTTTAGAAGAACTTATTGTAAATATTCCGAGTAGTGCAAGATAAAATTTTTAAAATAGGCTATTTTGCTGATGGACCATGGTCCCATCGTGCGTTAGAATTGCTATTAGAAGACGTAAGTATAGAAATCGCGTTTATAGTACCAAGAACAGACACACAAGATCAGACATTATACAACCAAGCTCAGAAGCATTGTATTGATTACTTACATCCGACTAAAATCAATAGTATGGCTTTCATTGAGCAGGCGTCTTCGTATTCATGTGATTTGTTTGTGTCTATGAGTTTTAATCAAATATTTAAGAACGAGATTATTAACGTTCCTAGATTGAAGACAATTAACTGCCATGCCGGTAAACTACCCTTTTACAGAGGAAGAAATATTTTAAACTGGGCATTGATTAACAATGAAACAGAATTTGGGATAACTGTTCATTACATAGATGAAGGAATTGACACCGGTGACATAATACTTCAAAAGTCGTATCCAATTTCTGATGATGACGATTATTCAACTCTGCTCAAAACCTCCCATGAAGAATGCGCCGTGTTATTAGTCCAGGCAATTAAACAAATTCAACACGGAACAGCTCAAAGAGTTAAACAAAATGATATTCACCCTACTGGATTTTATTGCGGAAAGAGAGAGTTCGGTGATGAAGTCATTAACTGGAATCAGAATTCAAGGCAGGTATTTAATTTCATAAGGTCAATCTGTAAACCAGGACCTATTGCTCGTACAAGTATGAATGGTCAACAGATTAAAATTAATAAGGCGAATTATATAAAGAACGCCCCTAAATACATTAATACGCCTGGCCAGCTTCTAAAAAAAACGGAATTAGGCTTCATAGTAAAGACACTTGATAGTTTTATCGAAATAAAAGAAATCGAGAGTGAAATCAAACTAAAAGTAGGGGATAAATTGGGAAAATGAAAGATAGAGTATTAATTATAGCAGAGGCTGGTGTCAACCATAATGGTGATATGGACACGGCAGTAAAACTAATTGAAGCAGCAGCAAATTCGGGTGCAGATTTTGTTAAGTTTCAGTCATTTCGTACGGAAAAACTTGTTAGTCCAAATGCGAAAAAGGCTGAATACCAAGTAAGAAATATTGCTGATCAAGATGATAAGCAATTTGCTATGCTTAAAAAATTGGAGTTAACAAAGGATCAGCATGTATTTTTAATGTTAGAGTGTAAAAAGTTGGGGATTAATTTTCTATCTACAGCTTTCGACACCGAAGGCTTGGATTATTTGAATCAACTTGGAACGAAGTTTTTTAAAGTGCCAAGCGGTGAAATCACTAATTATCCTTATCTCCACAAACTAGCCTCAATAGGTAAACCGGTAATTCTATCAACTGGAATGGCCAATATGACTGAAATCGAAGAGGCTCTTGCGATATTAGAAACAGGCATAGACAAGAACGATATCACCGTACTTCACTGCAATACAGAGTACCCAACCCCTATGGTTGATGTAAATCTCAAAGCGATGCTTAATATTGGAAAATCTTGTGCGGTTCAAGTCGGCTATTCAGACCATACTTTGGGTATTGAGGTTCCAATAGCAGCAGTTGCCCTGGGTGCTAGGGTAATTGAAAAACATCTTACTTTAGATCGAAATCTTCCCGGGCCTGATCATCGTGCGTCTCTTGAGCCGTCTGAGCTTAAGGACATGGTCAGCGCAATTCGCAACATTGAGTTGGCAATTAGTGGAGATGGAAAAAAAAAGCCGAGCAACAGTGAATTAAAGAATATTAAGATTGCCCGTAAATCAATCCACACCGCTCGGCCTTTAACAAAAGGCAGTATTCTTTGCGAAGAGGATTTAATTCCATTACGCCCCGGTGATGGAATATCTCCTATGAAATGGACTGATGTTGTGGGTAAAAAGTTGACAAATGATTTACCTGCTCTAGTAAAATTGATCCCGACAGATTTTCAATGAAAACAAGAGTTTTAACTAGTTCCTAAGCGGATTATGGCATTTATCAACCGTCGTTGAAAAAGCTTAAAGCTGATGCGCGTTTTAGAATGGAAATTGTTGATTTTGAACCTTACTTAGGCGGAAATGAATACGTAAAAACAGGAACAACTGACTTGATAATTTAAATAAAAAGTAAGGATGCAGGATTATAAAAATCACTTAATTAAAAAAGATGCGACGCTAAAAGAGGCATTGGGCATGTTAGATGACCTCGCCGAAGATGCCATACTTTTCGTTCAAGATAATGATTCGAGACTTTTAGGTAGCTTAACCGATGGTGATGTCAGACGTGGCTTATTGCAGGGGAAGAGCCTCAAAGATTCCATATTGACTTTTATTCAGTCGCGTCCAAAAAGTATAAAAAAATCGAATTATTCACTTCAGGAAATTATTAACCTCCGGAATCAAAATTTCAAAATATTACCTGTTATAGACGCTGATGACCGAATTCTTAATATTATTAATTTTCGTTTTCAACGATCTTACCTGCCATTAGATGCATTGGTAATGGCCGGTGGACGCGGTTCTCGCCTAAGCCCTATGACAGATACCGTTCCCAAACCACTTCTTAAAATAGGCGAAAAGCCGATAATTGACCATAATATCGACCGATTGCGAGCCTTTGGGATAGATGACTTTCATGTTTCTGTAAGATACCTTGGAGAGCAGCTAGAAGACCATTACAACAAAAAAGACATGAATGGCACAAGAATGAACTTTGTTTGGGAGGAAGAGGCTCTAGGAACTCTTGGAGCAGCAAGTTTGATAGAAAGTTTTAACCATGATTATGTATTGATTACAAATTCGGACATCCTTACCACGTTGGATTACGAAGACTTTTTCTTAGACTTCCTTAAAAGAGATGCGGATATGTCGGTGGCAACAATTCCATACAAAGTAGATATTCCCTATGCGGTAATGGAAACAAAAGAAAGTCAAGTTATTGCCTTCAAGGAAAAACCAACCTACACCTTTCACAGCAACGGAGGTATTTATATTGTAAAACGTGAGTTATTAAATCGAATACCTAAAAAGACATTTTATAATGCAACAGATTTGATGGAGCAACTAATCAAAGATGGAGACAAGTTGGTTTCGTATCCGATTCGTCAGTATTGGTTGGATATCGGAAAACCGGAAGATTTTTCAAAAGCGCAAGTTGACATTAAACATTTAAATTTGTGAAAAAACTCTTTCTGATACCTGCAAGAGGAGGCTCAAAAGGGCTTTCACGTAAAAACATTTTGCCTCTAGCCGGTAGACCAATGATTGAATATACCCTAGACGCGGCTAGAGGAGCTATGGAAGAAGGCGATGAACTCTGTGTAAGTACTGATGACAGAGAGATTATTCAAGTTGTGGAGAATTATGGAGTTAAAGTTCCATTTATTAGACCGGCGAGACTCGCATCAGATACTGCAAGTTCTCAAGAAGTAATCGAGCACGCCCTGATGTGGTATTTAGAAAAGAATCAAACCTTTGATCTAATTGTGCTTCTTCAGGTCACTTCTCCATTACGACATGCAAACCATGTAAAAAAGGCATTGGCACTTTGGGCACCTGGTATTGATATGGTCGTTTCCGTAAAGGAAACGGATTCAAATCCGTACTATGTGTTATTTGAAGAAGATAGTAACGGATTCTTACATAAGTCAAAGAAGGCGAATTTTACTAGAAGACAAGATTGCCCTGAGGTGTATGAGGTCAATGGAGCTATTTATGTGATGAGCATTTCTTCAATTAAGAACAAGGGAATTTTGAGTTTTAACAAAAAAATCAAATTTAAAATGTCAAAGAAATCATCGTTAGATATTGATGATTATGTTGATTTCAAGCTGGCAGAAATATTAATAAAAAATAGGATTTAGTTGAGAATTTCGCAGTAGTTCGTGAATATTAGTTAAACTAAAATCCACTTTCTAATGGAGACATTGATAGTCATATAAAAAAGATTATCAATATTCTAGTGAAAATAAATAAAACCAAGAAAATTACGAAGTGAAAGATCATTCTGAAAGGTTCTAAACGGCGTATGAAGAATGTTAGATTAACCTGAGATGAGAGAGTAAATTGAGAGCCTCACAAATAAGTATATTTGAGGCATCAAAAAAGGTAGCCCAAAATGAAATGGAAAAAGCTGGAAAATATAAAATAAATCAATGCAGTGATAATTGCATTGATAGAGGGTTAGATTGGTATAGCCTACAAGTATTAGAGAGTAAGCGATAAGGTAAATGAAAAAGGTTTTAATTACGGGGTCTGCTGGATTTATAGGGCATCATCTTGTTATACAATTAGCAGAGCTAGGCTACGAGGTCGTTGGCTTAGATAACTTGAATAATTATTATGATGTTTCATTAAAGCATTTGCGATTAGAGAAGCAAGGGTTCTTTATTGATCAAATAGGCCAGGAGATAATTCAGTCTAGTCAGAAATATTCGAATGTTTTTTTTATGAAAGGTGATTTGGGAGATGAAAACTTCATCGATGCCTTGTTCGCCTCGCAAAGTTTTGAACTAGTTTTTAATCTTGCTGCACAAGCAGGCGTGAGGTATTCTATAGAAAAACCACGCACATATATTGAATCAAATATCTCTGGATTTCTCAATATTTTAGAATCTTGCGCTAAGCACGGTGTGGCGCACTTATACTATGCAAGCTCATCCAGTGTTTACGGATTAAATGAGGAAGTTCCATTTAGCACAGAACAAAAGACAGATCGACCTGCGTCATTGTATGCCGCGACTAAAAAGTCAAATGAGTTAATGGCTCATGCTTATAGCCATTTGTATAATCTTAATACAACGGGATTGAGGTTTTTTACTGTTTATGGTCCAATGGGAAGACCTGATATGGCTTATTTCCTGTTTGCAAAAGCCATTATGGATAATATGCCTATAAAGGTCTTTAATCATGGACAATTGGAGCGCGATTTTACATATATAGATGATATTATTGAGTCTATTACGACATTAATTACAAAGAAAGCCTCAGTAGATGAATTGTCAATGGAGAAGGCAAGGGTATTCAATATAGGAAGTGATCGCCCAACGAATTTAATGGATTTTATTGGTGTGATTGAAAACGCACTTGAAAAAAGAGCTGTCATTGATTTCCAACCCATGCAAAAAGGTGATGTATATGCTACATGGGCGGATGTAACAAAACTAGAACGAGAAATAGGGTATAAGATTAATTCCACACCATTAGAAACGGGAATAAACAATTTTATAAGTTGGTTTAAAATATTTCATCAAAAACAATAATTTGTGATTATTTTAATTGCCCTTATTTATGGGGTAGTAGCAGTTTTTTTTTATTATAAATATGGTGCTGAATGGCATTTAGCATTCTCTGCGGCTTTTTTAACTGCTGGTTTTGTATATCTCGCTGGGGTTGTTGTATTAACTTCAATTTTATTTAAAACTATCAAAACAAATTCCATATCACACCTTGGTGTTTTGAAAACAGGAATATTTGTTTCTTGTATTTTGCTCTTGCATAGTGTCGCCTCAAGTCATGAATTAAACGTACTTGCTATAATTCAAATTGTAGTGTTATTTTTTATTTTGGCGAATTCGAAGCGAGTTATTAATTTAGAGTCAATGAGTGCAATTGCTATGGGTTCCTTAGTTGGATTCGTTTTGGTTATTGCGAATCTGCTTTATACGTTAAGTAGCGAAGGAATAGTTTTGCAAGATGAGTTTAGTTATTTTAGCATTTCAGGCACGTTTAATTACACTGGTTATTATTTAGTCTTTGGTGGAATTTTATCGCCTTACCTTCTTAGATACTCTGTCAGGGTTCGTTCGCTTTTCTTTCTATTAACGCTTTTTTCTTGCTTCATTCTTGAAAATAGATCAGGCTTTATTTCAGGAATATTTCTGTTTTATACTACGAATTTTTACCGTAAATTATTTAGTATTAAGTCAATAATATTGGCTGTAGTTCCTATGGTCTCGGGTATCTATGTCCTGTCCAAAATGAACATCATTAATTCGAGGGATCAAAATGATATCATCTATTCTATAATCAATTATGAAGGTAATACTAGCAACGTGGAAAGACTCGATATGATATTAACGGTATTTAACCAATTGGAGAATCATCCATTCGGTTGGGGAACGGATCAGTCAAATCACGCTCTAAAAAGTTACGGTTTCATACATCCTCATACCCATAATACTCTTACACAGTGGGCCGTAGAATATGGTTATTTAGGTTTATTTTTATTTCTCTTTTTAACACTGCTCATATTTAAATTGGTTTGGTATGGGGAAATGGGGACAAGAAAGCTGACAATTGCATTGTTGCTATTCGTTATGTTTTGGTTTAGTCTCGAAGCTGTTCAATACAATATTTTGGTTTCGATAATCTCATTGTATTTTATATTTAGTATGCAATTTATATCGCGAGCATTACCAAAGAATGCTTAAATCGGTTTTCAAATTGTTAATTGGAAATGTTTTCAGCAGAATTGCCGGATTTTTCAGGTTCCAATTATTAATCGTTTTGTTTGGTTATACTGATCTTACGGACTCAATTATTTTGGCAGTTAGTTTGGTTTGGTTTTTAAATAACTTTTTACTCGGACCGCTCATAGGTCGATCCTTAGTAAAAGAGTTAGCGGAGGTTACTGATGAAAAATACAATTTGGTTTTACGAAAGTATATATCTTCAGTGGTCAATTTAGGAGGGACAGGTCTATTAATAGTGTTGGGTTACTATTTTGTTTACAAGCTAGATTTTAGAATAGGAATAACCCCCTTTGAATTGTTAATAATATTAATTGCACTATGTCTTCTTGGTATGAATGAAATTTTTAGTCTTTACAATCAGTTTCGTGAAAGGTACTTGGTGTATAGTATTAATGCAGGTATATGGAACCTTTTTCTGATTCTAGGCGTAGTTGCGATTTTTTCTTTGAATTTGATTTTATCGCCGTCGATTTACCT
>Ga0115570_10003313_pt1 | contig 11960 bp, 7 predicted proteins | sample COGITO_mtgs_1205_3_FD_87294 | JGI IMG/M metagenome (GOLD analysis project Ga0115570, IMG submission 87294) | Pelagic marine microbial communities from North Sea - COGITO_mtgs_120524 | ecosystem: Environmental > Aquatic > Marine > Epipelagic | place: Germany:Helgoland, sampling site Kabeltonne... | reverse complement strand
TTCGATTGAAGTTTGGAATGATAATGGAAAAAAAGTAAAAAATGAAATGGGAGAATTGGTTTTAACTAAGCCATTTATTTCAATGCCTGTATTTTTTTGGAATGATGATAATTTTGAAAAATACAGAAACAGTTATTTTTCAAAATTTAATCAAATTTGGAATCATGGAGATTGGGTTACTCAGACTGAAAATGATGGAATTATTGTTCACGGGCGTTCGGATTCAACCTTAAACAGATCCGGAGTTAGAATAGGTTCTTCTGAGATATATAGTGCTATTAAAAATTTGAGCTGTATAGAAGACAGTTTAATAATCCATTTAGACGACATTAAAAAAGATAAATTAATTCTTTTTGTTAAATCCTTTTCAGAAATTAATGTTGATGAACTAAAATCTATAATAAGACAAAGATGTTCACCCAGACACGTTCCTGATTTAATATATCAATGCCCTGATATTCCCTATACAATAAGCGGTAAAAAAGTTGAAGTACCAATCAAAAAAATATTGATGGGTAAAAACCTTAATAATATAATTAGTAAAGATTCGTTAAGAAATCCCTTATCCTTAGATTGGTTTGTAGAGTTTTATATAATTTACTTATAAGTATCTAATAAATCTTTTTGTTCTTGGATGGATGAAATAAATTCTTTTTTAAGGGAATCTACTAGATCTTTAACGCTAGGGTCGTCCTCAATAGTAGTAACTCCCTGACCTGCAGACCAAATTGTTTTCCATGCTTTTGCTTCTGCTTTTGCTGCATCTAATTCATCACCAAAATTAATTTTTTTAGAATTTCCCCACATTTCTTCAGTGATACCCATAGATTCTAAGCTAGGTCGAAGAAAATTTGCATTCACACCAGAAACGGCTGCTGTGTAAACAATATCACCAGCTGTAGAATTGATAATCATTTCTTTATAATCGTCGTCGGCCTTACTTTCTTTGGTATTAATAAATCTAGTTCCCATATACGCTAGATCAGCACCCATTTGTTTAGCTGAAGCGATGTCTCTTCCGTTTGAAAGACACCCGGAAAGTAAAATTGTTTTTTTGAAAAATTTCTTAACCTCAGCAATGAATGGTACTGGATGAAGTGTGCCTGCATGACCCCCAGCTCCAGCTGCTACTAATATTAGTCCATCAACTCCAGCTTCAGCAGCTTTCTCAGCATGTCTTTTTTTAATGACATCATGAAAGACTAAACCACCATATGAATGGACAGCATCAACCAATTGACTGACAGCTCCTAGAGAAGTTATTATAATAGGAACTTTATGTTTTACACATAACATTAAATCCGATTGAACTCTTGGATTTGTATTGTGAACAATCAAGTTAACACCATATGGCGCTGCTTTTTTTCCGGTTTCTTTTTCAAACTTGTCCAGTTCAGTTTTTATTTCAATCAACCACTCTTCAAAACCCTCGGAGGTTCTTTGATTTAAAGCTGGAAATGTTCCAACAATTCCATTTTTACAACATTCTATTACAAGTTCAGGTCCAGAAATCAGAAACATTGGTGCTGCAATAGCTGGAATACTTAATTCATTTATAAATTGTGGTTTACTCATTTTAAAATATATTTAGTATAAATATCCTATTATTTTTTGAAATATATGTATCCATCCTCAATTTTTTTAAATTTTAGTAAGAACATATCTTTAATGTAATTCTGATTTAATTTCCATGGATATTTTTTTCCTTGTTTAGGAAGAATTTTATGAGCTCTTTTTACATACCCAGAATTTAATCCAATACTAGACTCTGTTTCTAAATGATCATCATTTACTTTAGGAACAAAAGAGTTTAATTTATTTTTATCCATATGGTTTAAAATTCTACAAAAATATTCACACACTAAATCAATTTTTAAGGTCCATGAAGCATTTGTATAACCAAAAACAACAGTTGCATTGGGAATATCTTGCAACATCATGCCTTTGTAGCTTACTAATTTTGATGGGTCTATTATTTTATTATCAATTTTGATTTTAATTCCACCCATAAATTTTAACTTTAGTCCAGTTGCAGAAATCACAAGATCTGCTTTTAATTCTTTCCCTGACTCTAATAGAATCCCATTTTTGTTAAATGATTTAATATTCTCTGTAACCACTGTACATTTACCTTGATTAATTGTTTCATACAGGTCATTGTCAACCACTACACAAACTCTTTCATCCCATGGATCATATTTTGGATTAAAATGTTTTTCTACATCAAACTCTTTTGAAAGACTATTTTTTATTTCATTTTTAATAAATTTTTTCACCTCCTTTGGTCTTCTTTTTGAAATTCCATAAAAGTAAATTTGTCTTATAATATATTTCCATCTAGAGACGAAATGAGCAAATTTTGAAGGTGTAAAACGAAAAAGAAAATTTGTGAATTTGTCTTTTTTAGGAAGATTCATCAAATAAGTTGGAGATCTTTGAAGCATTGTGACGTGTTTTGCTTTTTCTGATAGTGAAGGAATTAGTGTAATAGCAGTAGCACCACTTCCAATAACTATTACATCCTTATTTAAATAATCAATATCATTGGTCCATTTTTGAGGATGGATGAACTTACCATGAAAATTTTCTAGACCTTTGAAATCTGGAGTATATCCATTGTCATAATCATAATAACCAGTGCATGACATCAAGAATTTACAACTGTACTCTATTTTACTATTTTTTTGTTTGTTAACTCCAAATACTTTCCATTCATTTTTTGATGAGTCCCAATTAATTTCATCAATCCAATGATTGTATTTTATGTGATTTTCCAAATCAAATTTTAAACTAGTATCGTTCAGATATTTTAAAATGGTTTTTCCATTAGAGATTGTGTTTTTATGGGTCCATGGACTGAATTTGTAGGCAAAGGTATACATATCAGAATCGGATCTAATTCCTGGATACTTAAATAAATCCCATGTTCCACCTATTTTATTTCTACCCTCCAAAATTAGAAACGATTTTTTAGGACAATTTCGTTTTAAATGACATGCTGCTCCAATTCCTGAAATTCCAGCTCCAATTATTATTACATCAATTAATTTATTCTTCATAAAAGATATTCAATTATAACACACTTTTAAATTTAAGTTTAAATTTTTTATAAAAAAAAAGAGCAATATTTCTATTGCTCTTTTTTTAAATTTATTTTTGTTTAGAAGTCACGTTTTAATGAGAACATAACTTGTCTTCCTAGTGTTGGCAGATTAGGAAGGAAGCTGTAAGCTTCATCCATCAAGTTCACAATATTCATACTAACTTTAGTTTTAGCATTTATATCATAACCTAGGTTAGCATCAACAATGTTTCTGCTTTCTACAGTACCAGAGTAAAAGTTACCCATACTTGCTTCAAAACCACCATCGTATTTATATCCTACTCCAACATTCCATTTTCTTCCATTATCATAAGCAAATCCAGCTTTAACTCTGTGTTTAGAGTGATTTAAATGCCATGATCCTACTTCAGTTAATGACCCTAAATCATCCTTTTCAAAAACAGTCTGACTAACTGTTGAATAATTTCCGTATAAAGTTAAATTATCAGTTGCTCTCCATTTCAATCCACCTTCAAATCCCCAGTAATTAACTTTTCCATAGTTTTTGTATCCAAGCATTACGTTAGTTTCTCCATTATCAGGAGCTTGATCAGTTTGTACAGTTCCAATTGCACCCATTGCAGCTAAACCATTACCAACTGCAGCATATGTGTTTGAAAGAAGTGTTGCATAATAAGGACCGTAAACTGGACCGTAAACCGGAGTAAATGCAGATGTAAATAATGCATTTACCGCATTACCTAAATCAGCTCCTAAGTTTGGTAGAGCTACTAATGGACTTAATTGTTCTATAGCAACGAAGTTTTCTTTTGTAGAATTATAAATATTAATACTTAATGTTGTTTTATCAGTAAGCATTCCTTTATAACCAAGCTCATAGTGTGTTTCTTTTCCTAGTTTAGCTTTGTTTCCATCCTCAAGAGGTCCAAACGGGTTTCCGTTTAGATCAAGCATAGCACCCTGTGAAAAGGCTCCAAGACCTGCAATTCCAGCAAGTGTATTTTGAGAAGTTATAAAAGGAATAAATGCTTGAAGCGGTGTACCTGCTAAAAGTGGAGCTACTGTAGCAGTTGCAACTGCATATGCCGTAGCTACAGGCATTCCGATTCCTTCATTAACTGGAAGTCCTGGAACAAACCAAGATGTTGAGGGGTTAGTAAAGGTTTGTGCTTCCTTATTTCCATAAATCCAAACATTAATACCAGGTCCTAATCTTGAAACGGCTAAATCAACAAACATATTTAATGCACTAGGTGCTATAAACGCCTTGTTGAATGTTAACCTAAAACTTTCTCTATTATTTGGTTTGAAAACAAGTGCTGCTCTTGGTGCAAAAGAAGATTCTCCAACCTGTGGGTATTTGTCATATCTCCCTGCAAGTTGTAGATTAAACTTTTCAGAAAGTTTTGTTTTTGCAGAAAAATAAGCTCCATAAACATTGTAACTATCTTTGTCTTCATATCTTCCAAAAGTACCAGTGTCAGTATCAAATTTTGAACTTTTATTTTCAACTCCAATTGATAAACCAGTATTAATAGCATCAAGAGCTATTTCGTATTGTAATTGAAATTGAGATTGTTTGCTTTCAACTCCTGAAGTTACACCTGTTCTGTAATTGAATCCACGGTATTTGTCCTCTGTAGGATTAGAAGTGTCTGTATAATTATATTGCATAAATAAATTTCCAGACTGAACTCTAGTTTGTATAAAGGCAGTTCTTTGTTGAGCTCTAGTTTCACCAGTTGAACTAATAAAAATATTTGCTGCAACTTCATTTATTCCTGCTACTGTTGTTATTGAAAGATTATTTGAAGGTCTGAAATAAACAGTTGCATCAGCTCCTCTTTGAGAATTTCTTTCTTGAAATCCATCAATAGTTTTTACAACTCTTCCTGTTCTTGCGTCTTTTATTTCATTTACAAATGTTGATGTTGCAGATTCAGCTAAATCAAAATCTTCATTTTCTCCATATTTTAAATTGAATTTATAACCAAAAGTGTTATCATCATTACTAACAGCATGTCTGAAATCCATTTTAAACATGTTCATATCGAAGCTTCCTCCTTTATTAAATCCACCCGCTTGAAGATTAATACTTGTTCCCGGATGCTTAAAAGGATCTTTACTTAGGTAATGAACCACACCAGCTCCAACACCAGGACCGTAAAGTGCAGATGCAGGACCTAATACAACTTCAACTCTTTCTATATCAAGATTACTTAAATTACTTACATCAGCATCAAAGAAGTTTATTCCATTGACATTAAGACCTCTGTAATCTAACATTACAAGAGTTGAGGTAGTAAATAAATCTACATTATCTCTTAATGCTACACCAGTTCTGTTAGCACCGTGCTTATCAATTTGTACACCTAGCATATCATCTAAAAGTACAATTGAATTGAAAGCAGATTTGTTTTCGATTTCTTTTGCTCCTAAAATTTGAATTGATGAGGCTGCATTTATAGCTTTTTCCGCTTTTCTGGAACCAGAAATAACTACCTCGTCTAAAGCTTCCCCGGTTGACAATGATAATGAAATAACTTGACTCTCAGAACTAACTTGTATTGTTTGTCCTTCAAAACCTAAAGAGCTTATTTCTAAAGTCCAAGGAAAGTCTAAGTCAGATGAGATAGAAAAATTACCGTCGTCATCAGAAATTACACCAGTTGTTGTTCCTTGAATAATTACATTGACACCATAAAGAGCTTCAACTCCGTCAGTAATTTTTCCTTTTACAGTTTTAGATTGAGCGTTTACCATCATAAAGGTGGCAAGCATAAAAACTAAACTTGATAAATAAAATTTAAATTTCATAATTGTTTTGTTTTGTTGTTATTAATTTGATTAATATCTGTTACATATATTACGAATAATGTAATATGTGTGGCAAAATAATACTATTTATTCGATTTTTAAAATTTTTATTAAAATCATGTCCCATTCCTTTAATTATTACTAACCTGGATCCGTGTATCAAAGAAGCTAGTTTTTTTGAGTGACTTGCTTTTACAAGAGGATCGTCTGATCCGTGAATTAATAGAGTAGGGACCTTAATAGTTTTTAGTTTTCTATAACGTGAACCAGAGTTTTTTATTGCTCTTCTATGTTGATCAAAAGCTCTCTTATTAAAACCGTTTCTAAATTTAATTTCATACAAAGTTTTTTGAATTTGTTTTTCATAATTAAAAACGTAATTATCATTTCCAGAAAAAAGGTGGTCAAGTTTGAAATGAAATTTTAATACTTTATCAATGTTTCTTTCTTTATTTCTGTAAGAAAAAATTAGTTTTTTTAACTGATTTAATCTTTTTGAATCTGGTTTCTCAGCTTCTGGATCTAAAAGAAAACCAGTGGACATTAAGTTTGTCATGGTTAAGATTTTCTCAGGATGATTTATTGCCAATATTTGTGCTATCATTCCGCCTGTAGAGTAACCAATTACATGAAACTTTTTAATCATTAGGTGATTAGTAACAGCCAATGCATCTCTCGCCATTTCTTCAAGATTATAAGAATTTGATTTTGACCAATCTTTAATCCAGTCGGATTCGCCTAAACCTCTATTGTCAAATCTAATAACTCTAAATCCGTTTTTAAGAATAGTTCTGATCATTTGATCAGGCCATTGAATCATAGTCTCAGCTGCTCCATTGATCAGTAAAATTGTTGCTTTTGGATTATCTGAAAAACTTAGGTCTTCATAAAATATTTTTACATCAATATTTTTTGCATAACCAGTTTTACCCTCTATAAAAACAGGAATCTGTTTTGACTTTGTAATAGAAATTAATTTATCAATATATGAATCATTTAATTCATCTTTTAACAAATTATTAAAATAAAAACCTAGTATGAAACTGGAAACAATTAAAATAAAAATTATCATTTGTTCTATTCCCAAATAACGTCTTCTTTGTTTTTCAACCAATTGTTGTATTGGTCAGAGAATTTTTCATCAATTTTTGATCTTTTTATCTTTAAAGTAGGAGTGGTCATGCCATTTTCTGGTAGCCAGTCTTCTTGAACAAAAATAACTTTGGACATTTTTTTGTAGTTGTCTAGACTACTGTTCACTTTTTCTAAAATATTAGAAATTTTAGAATTTGTAAGTTCTTTATTGTTTTTTGCAATTTCAGTAGGTACAACCAAAAGAAGAGGTTGATCGCAATTTAGACCAACTACACATACTTGAGAAAATTCTGAAACATTACCAAAATAAGCTTCTAAAACTCCAGGCTCAATGTATTTTCCTTTAGAGGTTTTAAACATGTCCTTAATTCTCCCAGTTATGTATAAAAATCCATCATCATCAATATGACCTTTATCTCCAGTATGTAACCATCCATCTTTTAAAGTTTCATTAGTTACTTCTTCATTTTTATAATAGCAACTCAATATAAAAGGCCCTTTCATCAAAATTTCACCTTGATCACTTATTTTTAAGTCAACCCCAGGTGTAGGTCTTCCAACAGATCCTCTTCCAAGAGGTTGGTAAGGATCTAAGTTTGTACACGTAGCACAATTTTCAGTCATTCCATAACCGTTTGTAATGAAAATCCCGATACTTCTATACCAGTCTAATAATTCCAAAGGCATTGCTGCAGCTCCGGTAACTAAAGCTTTTGCTTTGGACATTCCAAGTGCATTCTTTAATTTTCTTTTTATTAACCAAGAAACAATAGGGATTTTTAATAGTTTGTCAAGCTTTGCTTGAGGCATTTTCATTAATATTTTTTCTTGAAATTTCATATAAATTCTTGGAACTCCTTGAAAAGCTGTAGGTTGAGTGTCATTTAGATTTTGAGCAAATGTTTCTAATGATTCGACAAATGACATGGTTCCTCCGTATCTAAAAGCAACATGTTCAATAACAACTCTCTCAAAAATATGATTTAGTGGCATATAGGAAATGAAACTATTATTACCTTTTAAATCAACTTTTAAAGGATTTCCATCTTCAGTTATTCTTTTTGTATTGAAAAGGGTTTCATAAGTTAATACAACTCCTTTAGGATCTCCCGTTGTTCCGGATGTAAAAATTACAGTCCATATGTCTTTAAGGTTAGGTCTAAAATCCTCAGTTTGTGCATCAAATTTATTAATAAATTCATGCCACTGATGACCAACTTCTACTTTTGAATGATCTTTATATTGAGGGAAAGCTATAATAGGCATTTCTAAATCAACACCTTTTTTCATTTCTTCCCAATTTTCTAACTTTCCAACGAACAAAGCTTTAACATCACCAAAGGTTAAAAGATTTTTAATTTCTTTAGAATTAAGAGTTGGGAAAAATGGTACTGAAATATATCCTGCCATTGAAATTGCTAGATCTGCAATAATCCACTCTCTACAGTTTTTTGAAACTAGTCCAATATGACTGTCTTTTTCTAATCCTAAACTTTTCAAACCAGTCGATAATTTTCTTGCCATTAATCCAACTTCACTCCAAGTGTAAGTTTCCCATAGGTTCCCAAATGGTTGTTTTAAAAAAGGCTTATCCGCTAATTCTTTTTCCCATTTATAAAAAGGAAAATCAAATAATTCATTGTTCATGTTATTTTTGTTTTGTTGTAATAATTTATTGAAAATAAGGTTTTTTTGTTAAAACCCATTTATATTTAAATTTTAAACTAAATAATCAGCTTCATTATAAAAACTATTTTATTTTTTTTCTTATTTCTAAGTATCTCTGTTTATTAATTGGATATTTTAAAATAAAAAAAATGGATAAAAAATAAATTATCATTAAAAGTGGACCACCAATTAAACCAAGTTTTGATATAATTTCACTTGGAATATTTTCAATTTCCGTCTGAGTAGGAAATGAAATTAATTTTAATAATATGCCCGCAAAGAAATAACCTAAACCAACTGTTAATTTATAAGCAAACGACATAGTTGAAAAAAATAAACCTTCATGTCTTTGATTTGTTATCGATTCGTATTCGTCAACTACATCTGCCATCATGGAATTTACTAAACTCATAGATGTCCATAAAAAGATATAAGCAATTGTAGTAAATAAAAAATAGGTTACTATTAAAAACGGAGTTCCATTCTCAGGAAATAATCCAAGTATTCTAAGATTAAATGGGCTAGACATAAATAAGCCAAAAAGAAATGTACTTATAATAACTCCAGTTTTTTTATCAAATTTTTCGCCAATTTTAGGTGCGGCAAACAAAGAAATTACACCTCCAATTGCACCAGAAAAAATGATTATTGCTATTTCATTCTGGTTTAGTTCAAAAAAGAATGAAAGAAAATAAGTTATTAAAGAATTTCCAATTCCTAATGCAATATATATCATCATTGTAAATAGAACTAAAGATTTAAAAGACTTCATTTTAGAAGCTGTTATAATGTTTTTGAATAATGATTTTAAGGACTCTTTTTTGTGCATTTTAGGAAGCTCAGGAATTGTATGTTTTGTTCCATAAACACTAAGTAAAATGGTTGATATCATAATTAATGCACAAAACATTGCAAATTTTGGATAAGCATCAATGTTTAATAATCCTGTTGACATTCCATTTTCGGGAACAAAAAAATAAATTAACCCAAAAAATGAAACAAATGGAGAAATTAAAGTTGCAAACATTATTCTGTAACTTGTTATAACCGTTCTTTCATCATAGTCTGAACTTAATTCAGCACCTAGTGACATTCCAGGAACTAAAAAAAGAGATAAAAAAAATCTAATTAAAATTGAAAAAAAAGTCATCCACAGAAACAATTCAAATTGACCTAAGTCATCAAATGGTTTAAAAAGAAGATAAGTTGAAACTCCAAGAGGAATGGCTGATATTGCCATAAATGGATGTCTTCTACCATATTTTTTTGATTTATAATTATCCGAAATTGTTCCAATTATTGGATCAGAAACAGCATCAAATAAAAGAGCAATTAGTGTGGCAGTTCCAGTGTATATTTGGTCCAGACCAAGAATTTGACTAAAGTAAAAAAAAACAAAAACAGCATACAAAATATCTTTAATTCCAACAGAAATAAAGCCCATTCCGTAAAAAAACTTTGTTTTAGAATCTACACTCATGAATTGTAAATATATGTTTAAGATACAAGTAAATGAAAATTTTTTTCAGATCGCTAAAATTTGTTTTCATATACATAAATTAATGGGAAACATATTTTTCATTAATTTTACATTTAAACAACTTTACATAAATATCTAAAAAAATGATTGTTAAATGAAAGTTAGAAAACCAACTGTGGATGTATTGAGTTCTGGTTTCATTGAAAACGAAATTTCAATGAAGAAATTATTGAGTGAACTAAATTCTTATTATAAGTTGTCAAAACAAGAAGGAAGTGCAGCTCAAATAAAAAGAACCAGAGCTAGAAAAAAATTACTTGCAAGAGAAAAAATAGATTTATTACTTGATAAGAAAAAACCTCATATAGAATTAATGCCTCTTGCTGGTTTAAAACATGAAAATGGTTTTGGTGCTGGAGGAACAACCGTTGTTGTATTAGGTTATGTTTCAAATGTTCTTTGTTTAATTAATGCCAATGTGTCAACTAGAAAAGCTGGTGCAGTTGATTATGCTACAAGTTTAAAAAACTTAAGATTATCTCAGATAGCTAAAGAAAACAAACTATTAACTATCAATTTAGTTGAAAGCGGGGGAGCCAATCTTCCTGATCAAGACAGAGTTTTTAATAATTACGGTAAGTTTTTCTTTGAAATGTCTAAAAGATCAAAAGAGGGAATACCAACAATTTCTGTTGTTTTTGGTAATGCAACTGCTGGCGGGGCTTATGTTCCCGGAATGTCTGATTATTCAATTTTTCAAAAGAACACGGCTAAAGTATTTTTAGCTGGTCCTCCGCTTGTTAAAATGGCAACAAATGAAGATGCTAACGATGAAGAATTAGGAGGAGCTCAAATGCACAGTAGTATTTCTGGCGTTTCAGATTTTTTGGCTAAAAATGAAAAGGATGCAATTGAAATAACAAAAAAATTAATTAAAAACATCAAGAAACCAACTCAAAATAAATTTGAAAACGATTCGATTGCGCCAAAATTTGATAAAAAAGAGATTTTGGGAATTATTCCATCACATTTAAAAAAACCTTTTGATATAAGAGATCTTGTTAAAAGATTTGTAGATGGATCTGAATTTATTGAATTCAAAGAAAATTATGGTATAACAATGTTTTGTTGTTGGACTAAAATAAATGGTTATCCTGTTGGGATTATTGCAAATAATGGAGTGATTTTTCTTGAGTCTGCAAGAAAAGCGACACATTTTATACAATTGGCTAATAAATCAAATATTCCCTTATTATTTATACACAATACAACCGGTTTTATGGTTGGAAAAAAGTATGAACAAAATGGTATGATTAACGTAGGTTCCCAATTGATACATGCTGTTTCGGGAAGTACAGTTCCACATATTAGTCTTCAGGTTGGAAATTCTTATGGTGCAGGAAATTATGCTATGTGTGGTAGATCTTTTGAACCTAGATTTCTATTTTCTTATCCCAATGCAAAATCTGGTGTTATGGGTGCGGATCAGTTATCAGGAGTAATGGAAATTATTAAAAGAAATTCAGCGTCTTCATTAAATAAAGTAATAGATGAAGAGAAGCTTAAAATAGAAAAGAGAAAACTAGCTGAACAGGCTGATCAGAAAGCAAGTGTTTGGCACACTACTTCTGAGGTTTGGGACGATGGAGTTATTGATCCAACTGATACTAGAAAATATTTATCCTTGGCTTTGGCTACTGTTTATAGTAATGAAGTAAAGGGATCTAGTTCATTCGGCGTATTTAGAATGTAAATATTTATTATGAAATATTTTAATGAAAATGATGTTAAAAATATAAAGTCATACAACTTTGATTTTATAGAATTTGAAGAGTC
>Ga0115570_10003311_pt1 | contig 11965 bp, 8 predicted proteins | sample COGITO_mtgs_1205_3_FD_87294 | JGI IMG/M metagenome (GOLD analysis project Ga0115570, IMG submission 87294) | Pelagic marine microbial communities from North Sea - COGITO_mtgs_120524 | ecosystem: Environmental > Aquatic > Marine > Epipelagic | place: Germany:Helgoland, sampling site Kabeltonne... | reverse complement strand
TCATGGTTTAATGGAATATTGTTATTTATTTTTTTGAAAAAAAATAATTTATTTCAATTTAATGAAATATTTATTTTAAGATTTGTTAAAATAATTTTTGCCTCACTACTTATGGGAATATTTTTCAATTACCTAATAATATATTTTCAAAATCAATTATCTTATAATCAAAGTATAAAATCATTTTATTTAATTTTAAGTGTTATATTAGGCTTATTGTTCTATCTAATAACTTCATATTCGATCAAAGCTTTTAAAACCAGTGATTTTAAACTAAAGTACTAAAATCATGAGTAAAAAAATTTTTTCAGGTGTTCAACCTACAGGAAATTTACATTTAGGAAATTATTTAGGCGCGATTAAGAATTTTGTAGATTTAAATGAAGAAAGATTGGATGCCGATTTTTCAAATGCAAACCATTATCAAACAAATACTCGGGGAATTAAGATTCGTGGAGTATATTCAACTCAAGGGGAAGCGGAATTGAGATGTAAGTTATTGCGCGAAGTAGATCCCAACCACGATGTGTATGTTGGTCCTGTGGGAATGTGGATGCCGTGGGAACCCGAAGCTTATAAAACAGGTCGTGTTGAGTATATGGAAGAGCAATTGAATCAATTAATGAGTGAGAAGGTGAAAAATGAAGAATATGCTAAGATGGAATTTGAGAAAAGAGTGAGACAAGCTAAAGAAGAGGCTATTAAAGAAAATATTAAAATGGCTAAAGAATCCGGTAATAAATTGACGCAAAATATTGATGAAAATGGTAATTTGGTGGGGGTGAATAGTACCATTGAACAAACATTGGGCCTTAAAGAAGAAGTTACATCGGCCGATATTCAAAAGGAATTGTTTGAGGGTGATAATATTGTTATTCCTAAGCGAGATAAGGGACCAAGACGATTTAATGCTGAGGGTAAACGCGAATAATTTTTTTATAATGTTTTTTTACAAAAAACATCAAAAAAAATTAGGTAAATATTTATTATAATTTTTTATATTTTTGCAAAAAATATAAAAAAAATTAGAGGGATTTATTGCGGCGTTTCTTTCTACGGCGACGTTTTTTATGATAGGTTCTAGAACGCATTGTTTTTTTTTTATATCGGGTATATTTCCTGCGCTTTCTTTTCTGCTTCGTTTTGCGTTTCTTCTTTTTCAATCTGAGCTTTTTATATCGGGTTTTCTTTTTCTTTTTGCGATTCTTCTTGGTTTTTTTATTACGATTACCTCCTCCTAAATTCATATCCGCATCATCATCACCACTACTCATATCCATTTCATCAACTTTTTCCATCTGCACGACTCTCCGCTGTTTTTTTGCGGGTTTTTGCTTGACTGCTTCTGGCGCTGGTGGTATTGCTGCTGTTGCTTCTGGCGCTGGTGGTATTGCTGCTGTTGATGTTGTTGATGCTGCTGAGCGCTTCTTACTTTTTCGGGAGGATTGTGGCGGTGGTAGTGGTGGTGCTGCTGATGTTGTTGATGCTGATGTTGCTGATGCTGATAGTGCTGTTAAGCTGTTATAAGAATCTGAGGATTCATAATCACTACCATAATCTTTCCATTTTTCCCATTCTTCTTTTGTTTTTGTTATTTGGTCAGGATGAAAACTCTCCGATTGATTTCTCCAAATGCACGGCTTTGTTGATGATGACGCAACCATTGTGGTTGCTCTTAAATTCGTTAAGGCGTCTTGTTCAAATTTCTTTTTGTTGTTTAATTTCCCAATATTTCCTGCAATAACCTCTTCTTCATCTATTATCATCCGAACTATAGTCGGGTTATCAATTAGACCGTTCCAAAATTTTTGTTTACCCCCGACATTCTTGTCTGCAAAGTCTTGAAGAACTTCTAAATTGAGAGGTTCAGGGTAAAGGGAATTCTCTAAATAACATTTAAATTTGAGTGCTTGATGAAATTTCTGGGTTGTGATATCATTTTTTTTTTTTTGTGAAAAGGTTGCATTCCATTGTAATATTACCAACTCCTCCCACCAACCCTTCCATTTAATCTGAGATGTCCATACGCCTTTTAATATTTTTTTAAATGTAACTGTGCCATCATGGTTCAATTTATCCCGCCACCCTGAATGTTGTAATGTATACATACTATGTACTTTTTTATAAGACAGTATATTAGTGACATATGTTTTTAATTGTTCTAATATTTCACTATATTCCTCTTCAATATTTTCTTTTATTCTTGTAATTCCATTTATTCTGCTTTGTTCTATTTCTATTTTTTGTATTAATTGTTCCATATTAGATTTCTTTTGCTTCCAAAAAAGTTCAAAGGTATTGGTAACGGGTAATTTATTAAATCCCTCTCTCTTTAAGTATTGTTGTATATCATCCTTTTCGCCATCCACTCGGTATCCAAAAACAAGCCAAACCATTTTTAAAAAATTTCTTAAATTAGGAAGTTCTTTCTTTTTCTCTATCTCTCTATTAATCTCATCTTGTATTACTAAAATGTCTTTGTGTTTTTCTTCTACTAATAATCGTTGTCGCTGTTCCGGGCCCAGAACTTCACCTTTTAATGAAAATGGAAAATTGAAATCAATAATATTATCAAGTTTTTTTGTCCATTTTTTAACTAAAACTTGTGGAATTGCAAAAAACTTATCGTTTATTGATAAATGACTTAAAACCCAAGCTAACATTCTATCTTGTGTACCTGACATTATTACACCAGCTGCATCTGGATTATCACTAAAACCACTTATAATTGAACTACTTATCACCGACAATGGCAAACTGGAATCACCCATATGTTTATTAAGACCAAAAGATAATTGTAAAGCCATTACTATTGCCTTTTGAATGTGTTTATTTATGGGTTGATTTATTGTTTGAAACTGCGTTTTAAAAGATTTTGTCAATTTATCAATTATAATAATTATAAATTCAATATGATAATTAATTCGTGCTTCTATTGTATCTTCATCCTCCCCCGACTTTAATCTTTCAGCTTCCCAAGCAGCTGCATTTACAACATTGTAGCAAAAATGGCTTTTAAAATGTTCGACGGTTGTGGTTAAATGAGAATTGTCTCCGTAGTAGTTAGCGAATTTAGTGGGATTGTTGGGCAACAATATGCCTTCTAATAAAATCGCCGAGCATTTTACTAATATTTGTGCAACAGCTTGATTTTGAAAAACACGACTTTTGTCAGATTGTTTTGGAAATCCATTCGCGTTTTTCGGCCAAGAAGGAAGCTTCATAAAATCAACTTCATCAAACAAATCTGGAATGTTTAATGTAATTGCATCATTACTTGTTGTTATTTTAATATCTCGTTTGATTGAAATACCTAACCCCATCTCACCCCCCCCGGTGTCGGTGTTGATTTTCCCTTGTACACTATGTACTATATAAATATTGGGCGAGGAGGAAGAGGAAGAGGAAGAGGAAGAGGAAGAGGAAGAGGAAGAGGAAGAGGAAGAGGAAGAGGAAGAGGAAGAGGAAGAGGAAGAGGAAGGCTGTGTTTTAGAAATTGCCCACACACACTTAACTTTTTCCCATTCGTCGCGCGCCGGAAAACATTTTGGTGAATATGAAGGACTGGTTGCAGTACCTGAATTTGGAACATTGATAATACCGTTATCAAGAAAATTACTTGCAAGCCAATATTTTTCCATAACCACTGATGTTGTTTTTTCCCTTATTCCATGATCTGTGGCAACTTTACCACCACTAGCCAGCTCAAATAATAACTTATGAGAGCTACACTCATTAATAAGTATGTGCTGCAAATATAATTCGTTTATATATTTGATATCTTTTTTTTGACTTCTAGCCAAGGGGGCTAATATGTTTTTTTCCGATTCCTTTTCACCATCACCGTAATCTCTTAACTCATCAAAATCAATAGTAGACATGTGCTGAGCAGTTACACCTAACATAAAATTTGTTTTATTTCTGTTATCATTTATTCGTTTGATCTCTGTTTCCATTAAACTAATGTTAGGATCTACGGTTGATGTTCTATAATGCATTTGTGCATACGCATTGTATGCGTCATCTTCATTTAATATTTTATTATAAAGCGTTGGACTTTGCCCCCTTCCTTCCTTCAAACCATCCCTGATTCCGGTCATCATAAATAGTAAAAGCTTATCGTGTTTCCAGTCTGAAGTAAGATAATCACTGGAGGCCGTTATCCCTACCGCAGTCCACTCATAAGTTGGCTGTTCGCTGCCGCCGCTGCCGCCGCTGCCGCCGCTGCCGCCGCTGGTCTTTTTTTGTTTATATATGATTGTTTTATCACCCATACCAACTTTACAAAACAACCAAAAAGGATGGGGAGCAGAAGAAGAAGAAGAAGAAGAAGAAGAAGAAGAAGAAGCGAAGAGTTTTGGGTGAGGTTTTTTGTCATAGCTTTGAGTTGTAATATGGCGACCAGCATAATAAAATATATTCAATCCGGATTGGTTTCCTTCATCACTTTCACTGAAACTATTTATAAACACTTCATTTTGAGATAAAAAACTAAAATCTCCTTCGTTTAATTTTGGATAAATTTCCTTAACTGAGAGGGCTGGTGATGACATTACAATATCTTCCCGTTCTTCAGAGGAGGATGATGATGTTGTTGATGATGATGATGATGAAGATGATGATGTTGTTGTTGTTGACATAATATATATTAATTAGATATAAATCTAATAAATTTTACCTTAATTTACTTAATTTTTTTTATACTTTTTTCACAGAAAAAAGTATAAAAAAAATTACCATTTGTTCTTCTTCACGTTAATTTTCGGCCCCTTATGTCCCATTTTTGGATCATATTCTTCATCTTCGTCATCGGAATTGAGATCCTTAGACATTTCCCAAAATTCCTTAGAACCCAATTTAAAATCATTATGTGCAGAAGCCTTATACCAAAAGATTTGATCGCCCAATTTATTAGATTTTGCATTATTGGATATTACTAAACATTCGTAGTTTTCTGTACATTGATCCATTACTTGGCAAAATGATTCAAATGTTGTAAACATACCGGCATAGTTTTCATAAATGCGTTTGCGATTGGTCAGATAAGGTTCTCTCAATATAAAGGTATAATCAATGTTGGTACGTAAATTAGGCGGTACACCGAGTGGGTATTGCATAGTAATCACAAGCATAATTTTCCAATGACGACCATTCATAAACAACAGTCTCATAACCTTTTCTCTTGCCCAACCATTATCATATAAACAATCATCTAAAATAACAAAAGCACGCGCGTCAATATTGGATTTTCCATAAGCAATTTTCTCTTTTTTTATTTGTTTTAAAACAATTCGTTGTCTTTTCAATATATTTTCAATAATAGCGCTGTTATATTCATCGTGAATAAATAATTTTGGTACCAATTTACCATAGAAACCATTGCCTGCTTCAGTCCCTGAAATGACAGTCCCAATAGGAATATCTTGATGGTAATAAAGTAAGTCTCTAACTAAAAAACTTTTGCCTGTATCACGTCTTCCAATTAAAACAACAACAGGTCCTTGTGTGGAATTTGGATCAAAACTAATTTTTCGCATATCAAATTTTTTTAACTCTAGATTCATGTATATTTAAGAAAGAGTAAATTATTCATTTTAAAAAACGCGAATTTTTTTTGATGTTTTTTAATTTTTTTTAATGTTTTTTAATTTTGGAAAAATTAAAAAAAATTAAAAAAAATTATGAGTTAAAAATAAGAAATAATATTGATTCAATAAAACATAAATGTTTGATATTTATTATAAAAAGAATGATAATTCCAAATTATTTAGCTATTTATCTAAAAAAACAGAAAATAAAGTAAAAAATATTACTAATTTTATCCCAATTTATTCCAGATTTTTCTCATTAAGTGAAAAAAATCACAATGCAATAAATTTAAATCATAAATATTGTATTGATAATATTAAAAGTGACGATGAAAGTAAAAATACATACAACGTCACATTATTTGATAATAGTAAAAATAAAGTATCCAAAAAATCATTCTTTAAATTTTCACCATTATTGGATGTCACTAAATTTATGGCAGGTAAATATAAAGATTTATCGGATAACATAATCAGGAATCTTCCTAAATTAGAGGCCAATACAAATGTCTTAAAAAAAATGGAATGTTGCAATAATTGTGCTTATACCGATTCATTTTTTTCATATTTATCAAGCCAATTATTACACCATCATAAGTTTCCACACGGTATAGATTTTTATGGGTCATTTTTGGGTATTAAAGAAAAGTTTCAAGTGGATATTACCGACGATTTGGAATATTTATATGATTATGAATATTTCCACGATAATCAAAATATCTTATTTGAGACGGATGTAATAGATGAGGGGATGTTGGAAGATGATACTAGAAAAAATCGCATTAAAATTAATATACAAGGGGAAAAAAAAATAAACATTGAAGAATTTCCAAAAGAAATGTTTGGTAGTGTTTTTCAAGAATTAACTGTTGAAAATGTCAATAAACTGAATAAAATAACACAATTAAATGATTTAATACCCTTAAATGAAAATGTGGATTATTCAAGAAATGTGGTGAATTCAAATGACGATAAAACAAATAGTGAATGTTCGTCGCGAATATCCGATACGGACGACGAAGAGGACGAAGAGGACGAAGATTCCGAAGAGGACGAAGAGGACGAAGATTCCGAAGATTCCGAATATAGTAGTATTAATGATAGTATTAATGCATATATATATGATTTTCCTTGTCAAATTATTTGTTTGGAAAAAATGGAATTAACATTAGATGACTGCGTTGAAGATTTGGATCTAAAATTATCAAATAATGAATGGAAATCTTGTTTATTTCAAATTGTGATGATATTATTAACATATCAAAAAGTGTTTAATTTCACACACAATGATTTGCATACGAATAATATAATGTTTAATTCCACTGAAAAAAAGTATCTCAATTACCATTACAACGGTAAATATTATAAAGTCCCTACCTATGGTAAATTATTTAAAATAATAGATTATGGGCGATCTATTTATACTTTTAAAGGAAAAGAAATAATTAGCGACAGTTTTTTTAAATCGGGAGATGCTGCTGGACAATATAATTTTACAGTTTTTAAAAATAAGAATAAACCTGAATTAAAGCCGAATAATGGATTTGATTTGACTCGGTTGGCTTGTTCATTATTTGATTATTTTATTCCAGATTTAAATGAGAGAATAAAGAATCCAATAGCGAATCTGATTAATGAATGGGTGCACGATGATAGTGGTAAAAATATATTATATAAATCAAATGGCGATGAAAGATATCCAGATTTTAAATTATATAAAATGATATCAAGGAAATGTAAAAAACATACACCGGAAGCACAATTAGAAAGGCCTTTATTTAAACAATTTTTATCTAGTAGAAAAAAGATAGGGAAAAAATCACCCATTGTTAATATTGATAAAATGCCAGTGTATGTGTAAAATTTATATTTTTACTTAATTTTTTATTAAATTTTTTAATACTTTTCTTAAGTATTAAAAAATAATTAAAAAGATGGGTTGTCGGTAAAAACTTCAACAAATTCTTTCGTTTGTTTGTTATTTAGTTGAACCAATATGTAATGTGAGACGATAACTGATGCATAAACCAATAGAGCATCGCGAACTAAAATTTTAGGAGGTACATTTTTTTTTGTAACAAAACGCATTTCAATGAATTTCGCAATTAAAAATAAAAAGCTGATGATAAATCCATTTAATAAAATTGTTTTATTCATTTTATATAATTAATAGTAAAATATTATTAATTATACGCAAATTTATGCTAAAATTTCAATATCATCTAAAATAGGATTTTTATTTATCATTAAATCTTTTGAAATATCTTGTATATCTGTAATATTTAAAGTAATATTTTCCCCACCAATTTTCAAAGGACCATCGTCGTCAAAGTCTTCGTCATCGCCATCATCGCCTTCTTCCTCTTCTTTTCTTCTCATATTGGCAATTTGACTTATTTTATCCAAACGTGCATCTGTTTTTGGAGCGTGAATTGTTGATTTTTGATTAGTACCCATATCCAACACTTGATCATTATCTGCAAAGGAAATATTTGGGGATTTAATTTTTGTAATTGGGATTGTATCATTACTTATAAATGCTTTTACGGGTGTCGTGGGTCTGAATGACGTGGTTTCAACATCGGTGGGTTTAACATCGGTGGGTTTAACATCGGTGGGTTTAACATCAACGGTTAATTTTATTTCAGTTGGTGTTGTTTCATAAGAAGGTACTGCAGCTGCAGCAACGGCGGCAACAATATCATTTTTATTATCTTGTTCAATGGAATTAGTTACTTCATTGATAGCATCATTGGCAATATTTGATAATAGAGTTGGTTCGGCGACAATAACTTCATTATCTTTATCAGATGTACCAACTTTACTAATGGCAATTTCTTTATTTTTTTCGCTATTTTCATTGTTTTTATTGGCTTCTTCAATCATATCAATGGCTTCATCTTCGGTAACTTGTTTTTCCAATGTTTCTTCCACAACCTCATCGTGTACACTTTCGTCCATATATGCGCGTAAAATTTGTTCAATTGGCATAGAATCTCTAATAACTTTTAAAATACATTCGCGACATATTATTTCAGCTTCCCTCATATTTTTCTGATAATTTAAAGGCATAATATCCTTTTCAAATAGATATATATTTGAATATAATTTTCTTGCAAAATGAATATATATATTATGAATAAACTCTGTTAATTTGGGAATATCAATATCTATTTTTTTTTGTTGATTTGACACACGTATACTGGTTAATATTTTTAATTGTGTAATATGCACACAAGTTAATAAATCTTCTAAATATGGACAGTTGCTTTCACTAACAATTCTCGTTGTTTCATCTTTAATGATATTTGCATTCCATTTCGGAACTCTTGATAAAAAGTTTTGAAATGTCATTAAATATTTATCCTCTTCGTTATTTTCATCACATAAATTAATAGCTTCCGAGTAAATAGATTTAATTCCCAAAATGATCAATGGTGTTAAAATGTTTAATAATCGTGAAGAATATTCGTTTTTTGCTTCTGATAGAACATTTACATTATAATCATCCATTTTACATTGTTAATATATTTTCTAAATTTATATTTTTCCGCATAAAAAAATAATAACAATAAATCAACATCAAAACTTTTTCATTTCTAAATTCTATTCTAATTTTATCAAAATAAAATAAAAAATCATATTTTTTTTCGTGTTGACAATCTTTAATAATTTCAATAATATCTAAAGCAGAATAACCTTTATCATATATTTCATCAATAAATTGTATTAAATTATCCAATGTAAATGTATTTTTTTTTATATTTATTTTATTTTTTAACCAAACCATTCGTTTTCTATTATGATTATCAAATTCTTTATAATATTTAATATGTAAATTTTTCCTGTCAATGGTTTTTGGTTGGGGTATATAAATATTACAAAATCTAGATAAAATTGGTTTTAACAATGTTTCAATATTTTCAACAATTATAAAAAATCTAGTATTATGACTAAATTGTTCTATACATCTTCGTAAAGCTGATTGCGCATCCATCGTTAATTTCTCAGCATTAAATAAAATAATACTTTTGAAATATTTTCCATTATAATTTTGTATATTTATTTTGGCGAAAAATTTTAGTTCATCTCTTATAAAGCGAATTCCTTTGCTATGAGCACAGTTGACATACATAACATTTTTTTTTATTTCTTCCTTATCGTCGTTATAAATTTTATGAATTAATTTATTTAAAATAAATTTTTTGCCGGTTCCAGAATTACCATAAAATATAATATGCGGTATTTTAAATGTATCGCTGAAATAATTTAATTTTTTAAATAGTTCTTGATGTATATTTAGTTTCATTGTTTCATTATTTTGTTTTTTAATAATTGTATTCATATATGGATAAAATTATATTTAATTATTTAAATTTAAATAAATGTATATTTAATTTTAAGCAACACTGTTTAATGATTTTGAATATGGATTATCATTGAATGCTTTTAATATATCACCAGTATTGCGACCACATTGTACCACCTTTTCTCTAAGATTTCTACCCGAAATTTCACCCACATTACTTGCATTCGCTGGTCTTTTTGTAAAGCTTGGTTGAATAACAGCTGCATTGGTGGTTCTATTAGAAAGATTACACACTGATTGCGACCCAGTAAATAATTTTTGATTACCTGTGCGAATTCTATCAACGCGCGAAAGTTCTTGTTTATTTGGATTAAGTCTTGCATTATATTCTGCATTATAAACACGTGAATTGGTAACCGATGCTGAATTATTACCAATGTACGAACCTGTTGTGGAATCACGTTGTTGTGAAACTGGTATTTGTTTATTATTAATATAACCCGCATCATAATTGGTACCACCTTGTTTAATATATTCATTTTTGATGGTTTGTTCTTTAATTGTTGTTCTAGCTTTATTAGCGGGGTTCCAGATTACATTATTGGAAATAGAATATTTACCACTAGCATTACCAGTTGGTCTCATATTACCAATAACATTTTGTTTGCGAGATGGTCGTAATATATCTAATAATGGCGTAACCATTGCTTTAAATCCCGCGCTTACAGGTCCTAATTCTTTTTGTTGTTTTGTTAAGTTTCTAGCATTTGCTAAAGGTCTGTAACCTTCTTGTTGGATTTCTCTCATATCTTTATTTTTGACATTCCAACCATCTTTATCGGTGGCAACTCCTAAATTCAAAGGTTTGAATTGCGGTTTTTCACAACGTTGTATCGTTGGTGTGGAATATGTACCGTTTGCATCTGGTGCACTATTTCCAAAATATTCGCGTGTCTGATAAGCACGGTTTTCCGGTTTAAGAGAAATGGTACCTCGTGCTTTTTGAGCTTTCTCAATACCAGTTGTTGTTAACCACCGACTTTCATCGTTGAAAAAAGATGTATCTGGGCGATTTTTTTCAATTTTGACAATTATTCCAGATTTGTTAGGCTTATAAGCCCCTAACGTATGTCCACCATAGGTTACCTTCGGGTTATTTGATGTCCTTAATTCATCAACATTTTTAGGACGCCAAACATCTCGCCCATCCATTCCGGAATTAAATCCACCCTGACCAGCGATACCACCCTTTTGATTCAATCCCGGTCCCACTTGAATACTTTCAAAAGGTTTTGTATTATTCATTTTCTGTGACACAATACTTTTCATACGATTTTCCATAAATTGGGTTGTGGAAGGCATACCGTGGGTCCAATTCATATCTTTTTGAGGTTTAAATAAAGGAGCAATTGATTCTTTTTCAACACGTTGACTACCCGTGCCAGTATATTTGTCCAAAATACCTTCATTTGACCCCGTTGTTGATTGTGTCACAGTGGATCCGAAATAAGGAACCATATTATTGTGTGTTATTTCTCCAATTCTCATATCTTCGCCAGACATTGTTTTAAATTTTTTAGTTGCTTCGCTGTCTGATGTTTGAAGAGTTTCGTAATTTCCTGGATTGTAATAATTATCACTAGTATTTTTTATACCGGCATATTTATTTAATGTATTTTCTAATTCTTCGCGATTAACAACCGGATAATTTTTAACTGGTTTATGTGTATTGGGTAAATTATTTCTATGCATTTGGGTAAATGCTTCGGAATAATTATTTTCTTTTTTTTTATCTTGTTTTGATAAAATAAATAATCCACCAATTGCTACTAAAGGGATTGCTAATTCCATATTATATATATATCATTTTTTATTTTAATTATTTTTTTTTTGAATATAATTAAAATAGTAAAAAATTATTGCATTAATATTGTACAGGGATATTCTGGTACATAAGAATCTCTTTCCAATAATCGCGTATTTAAATTATTGTGGAAATGTTTGCATACATTTTCTTGTGGGTCCAATAAAAGTGGGTACGTGTGATTTTGTTCTAAATCTCTGTATA
>Ga0115570_10003307_pt1 | contig 11968 bp, 9 predicted proteins | sample COGITO_mtgs_1205_3_FD_87294 | JGI IMG/M metagenome (GOLD analysis project Ga0115570, IMG submission 87294) | Pelagic marine microbial communities from North Sea - COGITO_mtgs_120524 | ecosystem: Environmental > Aquatic > Marine > Epipelagic | place: Germany:Helgoland, sampling site Kabeltonne... | reverse complement strand
TTGAATATAATTTGCCCGCAGTCCTGTCGTGCCGTTCAGCTGTATTGCGGTCCCGGTAAGTGGTATTATTCTGTCAGTTCTAAGGTATCGGTTAGCGCCCACAGTGACATCTCCCAGGCTTGTAACCGATGTTGCGTTCCACAGTGGGTACCCACCCATATTTAACCCCCCACTCATAACCCCTCCCGATTTCGATAATTTGGATGCATCGAGCGCAGTTATGTCCAGTCCGTTCTGATATATATCCAGACCATGCAATGTGACTGCCGCTGCGTTGGCTGCAGCAAGGCCTGAAACGGCCACGATATCCGCGGCGTTCGTAGCAATTTCTGTCTGATTTGTTGTAATCTGTGGTATATTGACATTTATAGCGGCTATATCACTCGCGAGTGCAGCCTCAGCATTCAAAGCGCGTGTTGTCTCGGTTCCAAGATTAAGCGCCAGAGAACTGATATCACTGTCGAACGTAGCCAAATCGAAACCTCCGATGAGCCCAGGATTGTAGATATCGTTATTACTCATATTGAGTGGCCCGCTCATGATATCACCAAATTTGTTGAGTTTATCATTGAATTTGGTATTGACATCATATTGCACGTTCCCGAGATATTGGACTCCGCGCCAGTCAACGTCCGTTATGTTGGATGTTCCAATATTCGATAATTGAGACACCTCAGCAGTCGTGAGATTCTGCACATTATTCGTCAGCGCGTCTTGCTTGCTTGATATGGATGAAGTATTCGTTGAGATATTAGAACTGTTCGTTGCTATATCAGCATCGTTCGTTGAGATATTAGCAGTGTTGTTTGTGATATTGGTAGAATTAGTATTAATAAGCGTTATCGAATCGCTGATTAGGCCGAGCTGAAACGTCAGCTGACCCGTATTCGTTGAGATATCTGCGGTGTTGGTGTTGATAGATCCGGTATTGTTATTAATGAGCACCAAATTGTTCGAGATGGCTGTCGCGTTGTTGCTAATCGCGGTCGCGTTTGTTGCGATATTTGCCGTATTATCAGCAACCTCCTCTTCAAGCGCTATAAGTTCAGTCTTAACAGCATCGATCGCTTCTCCACTCGTTGTGATATTCAGGAGATCTTGGAAATCCGAAAACCCGCTATTCATTTGTTCTTTGCAAGAACGCAGCTATTACCGCACAGTTCTTATGTAAGGGCGTATATATTCTGAAAAAAATTTATTTTGTATGTACGTGCGTACTTACTTACGCTTTCTCTTTTTTGCGGGAGCTCTCTTCTTGGGCCGACCTCTCCTTGACTTACCCTTTCCAACCATTTTCAACCCAGCAACTGCCGCCGCGATAGGTAACGCGCTCTCTCCACCACTGGCGATCGATAGCGGAACTCCGATTGTTTTTAATAGCGTGCTCGGTTTTTGGCCAGTCACTTTTTCCGCAAGATCCATCCCACGAATAGTTGCCTCTGACAATCCAAACGTGCCAACCGCAGCAATGCCTCGAAGAGGATTACTAAATGTTTTTTTGAACGCACGGCCGATCCCTAGGAAATCACCGCCGTGCTGCGCGTTACGAGGTAACGAACCCATGCCGCGTTGCCTCGCTACTGGCATAGTTGAGAAACGTCGCACCGGACCCATCAGTTTTTTTGCTTGGGCAGGGGTCATGCGAGCGCCCCCATGTTGATGATGTCTTGCATGACAAGAGCACATTTTACGGCTCTTCATTTTGTTCGTGTATACCTAGCTGCGTATTATCTGGCGAAGAATTATTTAATCTAGCGACGCGCCTCTGTTTCCGGGTATTTTTCACACGCTTAGACTCTGCCAATAATTCTTGACGGATATGCTTGATCATCTTTTCGAGCGCGGACAGCGTAACCCGCATCTCAATGCGTTTTTTCTCGGACGACATCAAGGGTAGGTTCGGCATAATCTCAGTGTTCACCGCGGTCACTATTTCCTGAAGTAGGGTTGACATATTATTTATCGATATATTATTTATCGTCTTATGTATAACTAAACCATATATTTCGCGGATTAATAATAATGTTAAGCTCATTCAAGAAGCCGAGGAAGAACGCTAGCGCAGCCAAGCAGCAGAAGATCAATGTTGCGAAAAAGTTGGCCGATCGCCCAGTCACACCACCCAGCAGTGATACGGATGATGATAGCGACTCTGAGTACGAGGAAATCCTGATCAGCAGCATCAATGGCCAGCCTAAAAAGTCTGACCCCAAGCCGCAAAAGCCTGAACCACAACCCGAACCCAACCATGCCAACCACTTCACAGAACCCGAGCCGCCCGTAGAAATCAAGAAAAGTGCACCCATCCCTATCCCTATCCCCAAGAAGAAGAGCAAGTCGCAGAGGGTCGTGATTAAAAAATATTATCAACAGCGGAAAAAACCCGCCGAGGACAAGGTCAAGCCACAGGAGGCAGAAAAGTCCCCTCCACCACCCGATAAAACTGGGAAGTTTCCTCCAGCACCGCATGTCATGCCATCGTACATTGGAATCTCGAGCGGTAGACGTGGCGGTGAGCACTCGCAAAGAAACCCACATTCCACGATGTCCAGCCGGATTCTGAACTGGTAGTGAGTTCTCGCATTCACATATTTTTTTAAGCACCTAAGTATAGTGATATTACAAAAGTAACGATGGTCAAAAGAGTTCGACATAGGCCTCCACGCATATTTATTAAAAGGGGGAAAATTTATGTGCGGATCGGCAAGAAACGATACCTGCTCTCGGACCAGAAAAAATACACTCGAGAAGAGCTAATCGATATAATCCTGAAGAATCTGCTGGTGAGACGGAAACGCCGCGCGAAGGGTAAAGTCACAAGGCGTGAAAAGCGACTCAACCTTCAAGATATGAAAGTGTTCGAACAGTTCGAGAAACTGAACCGTGGTAGATCTCGTAACCTTGTACTGCCGACCGGACTTGATAAGAGTTCTTTGCAGAGCAACACGGAGCAGAGCTTTTTCAATGCACTCGTGAAATTTAGTGGCAACGTGCCCAAGGATATCAATGTCGTGAATCGCGCACCGCCACCAACGGTTCTTGTCCATCAAGCTATTACCCCGCAAGTTCCTGCCCCGAAACGCGTAACACCATTGCTGCGAGATTTACCAGACCGGAAAAGTAGTGAATACAACGCTCGATATAATCAGATCAAAACTCGCATTCTGGACGAATTCAGCAAGCCGGGGCGTAAGCGCGACAAGACTGAAGCTTTGAAGAAACTAATCGACGCAGAGAGCATCCCAGTGAAGCACAGTAATCCGACCGGCGGGACCAAATCTACTGAGAACCTGGCTCGTGATATTATCGAGTATTATGAAACCAATAATATGGGTCAGCAGCTTGTGCCTGTATTCAATACGTACTTCCCAGAAGGTATTAATCTACCGACGCCAGCACCACCCGATAAAACTGGGAAGTTTCCACCTCCACCCGATAAAACTGGGAAGTTTCCACCTCCACCCGATAAAACTGGGAAGTTTCCTCCAGCACCTCCAGGACCTCCACCTCCACCCGATAAAACTGGGAAGTTTCCTCCAGCACCTCCAGCACCGAGTAAAACCACCACAGTCACTAAGTATAAACCTCCAGCAGCAGGCGGGTTGGGTAGTCTATTTGCCCAGATCAAGAATTTGGGTCAGAGTGGACTGAAAAAGGGATCTGATCGTAAGGAGGCAGCGCAGGTTGGTGAGCAACCGCAGAGCATGCTTGACCAGCTGAAAAGTGTGCTGGGAAAGCGAGGTAATAAGGGTCCTTCTGCGGCGAAAACTGGCGAGACGATGGATCAAAGAATTGAGCGAGAACGTAGAGAAAAGATTGAACAAAAACAACTCGAGGCCGCTCAGTCATTTCTGCGAGGTACTAAATTGAAAAAAATACCATCGATCACTACAGCCGATGAGATTAATAAAAACCCGCAGGATAACATTGTCACTGAAAACCCGACCGAGCTGGTTGACCCGGATGCGCCACCACCCCTGGAAATTGAGGATGTTGATCAGACCGCCGCTGGTGTGGTTGTACGTACTCTCGCCAACCAGAAACGAGACCAACCTCTCAGTACTGACGAGATCGATAATATGATGCGCGGTGTCCGCGGCTATATCGGCACATTCCCCGCAGATTTTATGAAATTTCTACCGAAGCGACTGCCTAAGGTATTCAGCTTTATAATGAATACAGACCCTAGCAGCAAGCCCGGCAAGCATTGGGTGGCTGTACGCGTCGACACCAGAGATGAGAATGCGGTAGAGTATTATGATTCATTTGCGGAACAAGCTAGCAAACGCTTTATGAAGCAGTTGAAAAAATTGGTTGACAAGCTGGACGTGCCGGTATATTTAAAATTGAAGATCAATCGCATCAAGGAACAAAATACCAGCACCAATAACTGCGGCTGGTTTGCGATGAGTTTTATCATCAACCGAGGTCTGGGTCAACCCTTTCGTGAGTGCACAGGCTACGATGACAGCCAAAATGGTGAGCAAAACATTGACTCATTGAAAAATAAATTTGGCTATGTGTGAGCGCCTGACCCCAGGCGGCAGGACTGGGTTAAACTCAAACAAAACTTTATGCACCCGGGTATAGAACAGCGTTACACCCCATGTCATTGATTAAGAGTCAGCAGATCGTTCATATTAATTCGGCGTTTAGGAGCGCGGGTACGGACTCGCGGTTTGACATATCGATACCGTTGAAGAAAAACAACAGTTTTACTCACGTCGCTGTGTTGAGTGCGAGCATTCCGAAATCCTATTATCTAATTGGGCAAAACGAGAACACTTTTATAATCCGAGAAAATGCAGTGGATTACACCATTACCCTACCGGTGGGGAATTATACAATAACCAGCCTGATATACGTATTGAACAACCTGTTCACTGGCGACACCTCGCACTACACCGTATCATTTCCTGACGGTAAGACCTCTCCTCAGACCGGTAAGCTTACGTTTACCCACAACAACACTCATCACAGCTCTGCACTAGTGTTTGAAAACGACCATCTCGCTGAGGTGCTCGGGTTCGCACGTGGCAGCACCAATCCATTTATAATATCTGGCAATACCAGTACTTTGGTCTCCCACAATGTCTGCAATTTTCAGAAGGAGAGCACCATCTTCTTACACTCATCATGCTGCAGCAATGGTGGTGAGGACGATATATTGCTCGAATTATTTGCGTCCGGCAATCCAGACTTGAGTAATATTAATTTCGAAAGCTCGGGGAACCTCGAGGAACACTCCAAGATTTTGAAAGATTCCCAGAGCAATAATTATTCTTTCTATCTGACTGATGAGTTTGGTCAGGGGATAAATCTCAACGGAATTAATATGCTGATTACATTGTGTTTTTACGAAAAAAACCAGATCAGCTCGCTGACCACCGGGTTCATCAAATATATAACGATGTACGTCGAATCATTGAAACAATCGGAGGAAAATCGTGCTCGAGAGCGCACACTGGCGGAAAACTTACGTGGTAAGAGCAAAGCGTGAGCATATTAATAATATTATTTTTCGATAAGTATCTCCTCCTCTATATATAACAATTTCTATTTACAACTAACTCTATGGAAGTTAAGCGCGCTGAGACTATCGAATACCGTCCATCAGTTATGGCGGATTCCGAATATAAGCTAACCCGGCTCGTGCAAAATACTGGCGGCGACAGTGTGGTTATTAGCGGCACTCAAGCTATCGCCACCATTGAGCTGCCCGCAGTGGCTATGAATTTGGCAAAATCGTGGCTGAATTTCACTATTACGGTACCAAAAAACGGTACTGGCGCAGGCGCTGCATTAATTTATCGCGACACCCCACCTATTCAACGGCTCGAGTTGTTTACTCGATCTGGTCGTTATTTGTGCGATGTCTCGAATTTCGCAAACATTTATCAAGCGTTCGGCCAGAGAACGAAAAAAATCGAATCCTTTCACGGTTTTCGAGATGGCATCGTCACAAACGTTAAGACCACTCCCAGTGAGATGAAAATCAGACGGTTTGACACCATGCTGGGAAGCGATGCCGGTACGCATCTTAGCAGTAAATTCAGGATCCCAGGCCGAGAACTCTACAATACTATTCTAAGTCTTGATAAGAGCGTATATTTCGGTGAGGTGTTGCAGTTGAGGCTTACGTTTGGCTCTCTTGATAGTATCGCGTTCCACGCTACTAATGATACAGGAGCTGGCGGTACCCCCGCACCATCCGCGACACTGACGGATTTCAATTATTATCTCGCACAGGAGCAGAATCCTAGGGTGGTTACCGATTTGATTCAAACCGTCTCCACCGAGGGAATGTCTCTCGTGGTGCCGTTTGTGCACTCGTACAAGACAACTGGCAATTCTGAAAACACCGCAGTGTCAATCAGGCTGTCTAGAGGCCATGGGCAGTCGGTTGAACGCGTGTATACTATCCCAATTAGTGGAGCGGAAACGTTTGCTGATCGCTACGTTGCGGACGCTGAACAGCTTGTGAGCTTTTACTCTCTGCTAGATAGCCGTAGAATCCAGGAATTTGACATCAAATGTGGCGGCGTCGGTGGAGCCAAAGACTATATCTGGTTGAGGGAGCATGCGCATCAGGATCGTGTCGTATCTCTCGATGCGGCTAATGATGTTCAGAATTTCGCCTGGAGTGATTCGTGGTGCGAGGAGCTTGAGTGTGCGAAGAACCAGCGGTTGGGTGGACTGGATTTAAGTGTGGAGAGAAAGTATGATGTATACTTTGAAGCCGCCGCAACGGTGGTCGATACTAAATATTACAGCGCTGTCGTGTGTCAAAAGATGCTGACGATCTCACCAGTCGGGATCGAAATTATGTAAGAAACTTGTTTACGTCGTAAACATTTATCGGGGTTGTTTGCGTAAAGGTGATATAAAAATTTTTTGAAAAATATACGCTCATATATAAAGTTCTTGCTACGCGAGTATACGAAAAATGGATGCAACTACTACCTACACATCTCAGGTGTATGCCGAAGTATTGACCGCTGGAACAAGCTCATTCGAGGTCGATATTAATGTACCATTCACCCCAACAGAAATTAAATTCAGTAATCTCATGAGTGATTCATTCCCTCCGATCACGGACCCCGTTACTCCAAAAGATGATAATGTATATGTGTTGTCGTCCGACTTAATTCAGAGTCTCGATGGCAGGATTGGTGCATTCTCGTCTGGGCTGTCGATGTCTGAGCCGGCATATTTCCAAAATAGCCGCGCAGTAAACGGCAGATATAGATTCACATTGGATGACGAGTTGGATATGCTGTCTGTGATTACATTTACGATGACCTTTATTAAAAGATGATTATATAACGATGCTGAAGACCAAGAGAATTAACGATGTTAGGATCAGCAAGATTAAATTACCCAAGCTAGCTCAAAAGAAAATCCGTGGGGCGTCCGTATTACCTCTATATAGCAACACGTTTCTGTGTGCAAAAAAGAACAGCGGGAAGACGACCACGATATACAATGCGCTCAAGAAGTGTGTTGACAAAGATACTGTGCTTGACCTGTTCGTATCGACGATCGAGAAAGATAGATCGTGGATCCAGATCGTCAAGCATTTTGAGGGCAAAGGGTGCGTAGTGAACGCTCATACGAGCACCATCGATGATGATGGTAACGATCTAATTAGAGAAATAATCGATACGCCGGTTGTTTTCAGCGATGATGAGGAGAGTTCGTCCGAGTCTGAGGAGGACCTCAAATATATCTCAGTTGGTGGTGAGACCAAGGAGCCGGCAGCGCCCAAGCGGCGCAAGCCTGCAAAGCTTGCACAGAAGCGGGTGATTGTGCTCGACGATATTGGAAACGAGCTGTCTAGAGCCAGCGTGTCGCAACTTCTGAAGATCAACCGGCATCTGCGGTGCAAGGTGATTCTATCCACCCAGTACCTGAATGATCTATCGCCGATGGCTCGTCGCCAAATAGACGTGTGGCTACTATTTGGAGGTTTGAAAAAGAACAAGCTTGAGCAGGTTGTTCGCGATTGCGACACTCGCTTGGATTACGCAGAGTTTGAGCAGGTCTACAAATTCTGCACCTCTGGGAAATACGATTTTATGTATTTGGATTGCGCGAGTGATTCGTATCGGAAAAATTTCAATGAGCAAATCTTACTTTCGTGAGCAGTGCGTGAGATAAAAAATCATTTTTCGTGTAAATCCGCATCACGTTCACACCGTCTTGATGAGAAATCGCTGTTTCAGAGATATTTCCTCACGGTGGCATCGTGTGAGCTGTGAGCAGAGTACGGTTAGCTTTTCCTGCTTTGCCCTGCGTTCGAAGAATTCTTTCATGACAGCTGGATCGGATAATGGTCGAGAGTTGGCTCCTTCATTATACTCCGCAGCTTGCTCATACACCGTCATTTTTTTCAGCTCAGCCGCGACTTCCGCGCTGACCAGTCTGTCGGAGCGCTGATTCACCCCCTTCATCCGGAGTTTTGGCTTGAGAGGCGACTCCATCTTTTCATCCTTGTAACAGAACACACTATAATCTTTCGGCGCAATAAGGTAGCTGACCGCGTTCTCATGAGTAGGGAGCTCTTCCTCGAGATCACCGAGACTCTTTTTACGGTTGGTGGGATCGAGGTCTGGGAATGCAGAGCGCACCTTAGCGACATCTGCTTCGCGGTACAACGCTGAGTCCGTGTCACAGTACAGGATAGTCCCGCCTGCGCAACACACTCGATACAATAGCGCTCTAGAGTAGCTATAGATTAGGACCGCCAGAATGCTGGGTTTGGCTTTGATGGAATCATATATGCTAGCCTTCTGTTTAAAGCCTGTAATCAAGCACGCCTCCCCTCCAAGAGGGTGAAACGTAATGGGTCGATCTGGATCCATAGCGCGCATGGCTTTGAGTTGATTAGCCGAACCTGTAGCGAGAGTAGTAACCTCCTCGTAATTTTGTTGGCAGCATTTGCCGGATGCGCTGTTCTGGAGCAGCTTGTAGCATTCGCGCATCGCAGGGTTGTTCGGGAGGCCTGCAGCCTTCAGAACGTCCTGTTCGTCTTTTTTCGCAGCAAGTGGTAGGATAAATTCGCGGAAGCTACCTGTCACGTTCGTCGGCCAGACCATGCCTTCGATTACATTCACAACACCTCCACCATCACGGATGAGCTCAATATCGATGTGCGTAATGCGGGCCTTGAATTCTCCACGATACTCCCAGTCAAGCGAGCCATCCTCTGAACGCAAGGGGATCACGTTGGGCCACGGCTGGCTCTTGATTTCGACTTCAAATAATCCGATCATCCCGGTTGTGTATGTAAACGTCTTTTGCGGCTCGGATGTGATAGGGAATGCTCCCCACTTCCACTCTTTGGGGAACACAGCCGCGGCTTTCGGCACTGCCGCCATTACTGTGGGGTATAGCGATGCAAAATCCACCATACTCTGCTTGCCCTCAATGATCCTAGGTCCTGGCTCTGAGCCTGGTTTTCTGAATACCTGCGTGCGTCCACCAGTGATACCCCCTCTAATCCACTTATCAAGCTGCTCGTCTTTGACTCCGAAGGGGATCGGACATTTTTCTTTCATCAACTCCCACGCGTGTCCACCGATAGTGTCCATAGACTTGTCTCCATAGCTCCGTTTGGAAGTCAGATTGAATAGTGTGGGTTCCACGAGCTGGAGCAACGATGCCGTCGATAATACATCATACGCTAGATATTTGGAGACTTCTTCCTGATTTTCTGTCAACCATTGGCCGAGTTCGCCGCGTTCGTACGCTGCTTGCGGCAGTTGATGAGAGAATCCATCGATCTTGCTCGGTTTAGTCTTGAAACTCTTGCAGGCCTTGGCCAGGCTGGTGCCTGGAATGAGCTTAGCCAGGTCAAGCGTCGTATGTCTCCCGATATGCAGTGTGCGCAATCCTTGACTGGTCGCAAATACTCTACTGAGCACACCCTTAGCATGAGCCGCCGCAGCCAGCAGGTAGTGATCAAACCTGACACCATTAAAGCTCACCAGTGTGTATCTCACGTTTTCTGGCGCATGAGCTAATTCATCTAATAATGGTCGCGTGCATGCATGCCTGTCTGCCCCAGTGTTATAACATTGGACAACATCGTCGACTGCCCCGCTGAAATCCGAGCTGTGAGTGGGATCAAAGACCAGGTATCCTAGACCGTACGCACTTAGATCGCCATTAGCATCATATGTGGTCTCATAATCATAGACAATAATCTTTTCAATAAATTTCACAGCGCGGCCGCGTTTCTTTCGCTCCCTCTTCACCCCATTGTACCAGACACGACCTTGAGCCAATACGCGCTTCTTTTGCTGTCGCGGCGTAAATTCTTTACCATCGACAAGTAGATCGCCTGTTACCGGACATGTTCGGATTGGTTCCAATACATGGTGGATGTATTGATAGTGGTCGTCGGCCAGGTATACATCACACTGGGGATCGCCTGGAGCACCTCCACTAGCGATCACAACCTCTTCTGCTACGGTGTGGCACCGGTTGGCAGTCTTACCGTCGCCTGCTACTCGACCGTCGATGAATTCTCTGTCTACGTCATCAGGGACAGCCATACCCGTGATAATGCGAACTCGGAGTTTGAAATAGTTGGCGAGCGATTCGATAACTTCTGGTGAGGCCGGTAGTGAGCCTTCTGGCAGATGTAATGTGTCGCGGATCGTAGCGTTGCGAATACGCCCGATACCCTTACCGTACGACTTCGCTACACTACGCAGCACCGCGAGTAAGCAGTCACCCTCTGCTGCCTCACCGGCGAGCTCGACCAGCTTGAAATGGGTATGTCTTGTACCCAATCGAGTTTTAATACCAGTGAATGGTCGCCTGTGTCCACCTACTGTGAATACCAACGAACCGAGTGTAAAGTTGGATGTCACCGGTGCGTATCCATCCTCGATCACATCTGAGCCTATCCTCTCTACAGTGCCCACGATTCCAGCTCCAATTCGATCAATCTCGTCACTGATGGCGCGCTTGGTGGTGCCGTGGATGGTTCGGCGGATTGCATCACCCTCTTCATTCTCAAACACTACCACTGTGTGAATGAAATTTGGCGTCTTCTTGATCTGGGCAGCGATGGTCGCAGCCCATTCATCGAGTGTACCCGGAGGCTTACCCAGAATCTCAAAGGTTTGACGCTTGAAAGCGCCGTGCCTGTCCACACCATTCTCAACAACTCTGCGGCGGTTGTTAAACGTCTGAGCCTCTTTCAGCTCTACTCGCCGGGGTTGGATTTTTCCTTTCTGACGCGGGAGTGTCTGCTTGGTTGCAATCAACGCCTTCTTGTGCTCAGCGATGATTTTCCTAGCGGTGGCGCCAGATCTCAGCACGGCTCTGCCTGTCTTAGGGTTAATGATTTTAATCGGCGCGTCTACGCCCAGTTCTCGTGGAGCGGTCTCGAGCTCTCTTGAGATAAGCTTACCATTGAGTTTCATCTCCTCTTTCGTAGGAGGACCTGTCTGTCGACGTGGCGCTTGCGCTGGCGCTTGCGGTGCTTGCGTTCTTATCAAACGAGGTGCAGCTACCACTTCGGGTTCTTCAGCTAACGCCTGTAGCGCCAGCAGCCCTTGAGCTTCTGCTACTCTTGGGTCAGCTAACAGTGGTGGCTGTATGATTGCTTGCTGCGCTAGCCACGTCTCGCGTGCTTTCAATATTTTCTTGCCTGTGACGCCGTCTCGTAGAACGGATCGGCCACCAACAGGGTTGATAATGCGTGCACGACCCTTAGAGTCAGGCTCTGCATCTCGGATTGGTTCCATTGTTTTTGCTTAGTTTCTTGCTTATAACTTGATTATACTATAGTAAATATATTCCTCTAACAGGAAAATAAATATTCGCAGGATCGAGTTCTGAGCAATTCACAGTGCGGCAACGCATGTGCGGCCTTGATGATAGCAGGGGGATATGATGCCGCTGCGCGCCATCGTCGCGATTCACTGCGTGAATCGCATGTGCAAGCCTTGAT
>Ga0115570_10003299_pt1 | contig 11986 bp, 10 predicted proteins | sample COGITO_mtgs_1205_3_FD_87294 | JGI IMG/M metagenome (GOLD analysis project Ga0115570, IMG submission 87294) | Pelagic marine microbial communities from North Sea - COGITO_mtgs_120524 | ecosystem: Environmental > Aquatic > Marine > Epipelagic | place: Germany:Helgoland, sampling site Kabeltonne... | reverse complement strand
CATTTCGATGCTTGTACAAACACGACCAAGGCATAAAAAAGAAGCCAACAAACTTTTGGTAGACCAAAGTGTTTTTCCACAGACTCTCGAAGTCTTGACCACAAGAATGACGCCCATTGATATTGAAATAGCTTGTTTGGACTTATCTCAAGCAGATTTATCAGATCCCAGTGTGTTTGGTGTTTATGTTCAATACCCAAATAATGAAGGCAGGTTGATAGATTGGTATGCCTTTAGTGAAAAAGCCAAGTTTCATGACGTTAAGATCGCCGTCGGTACCGACCTCTTGGCATTAACCTTATTTACCCCACCGGGATCTTGGGGAGCCGAGGTGGTCATCGGTACTTCACAGCGTCTGGGAGTACCTATGGGTTTTGGAGGGCCTCATGCCGCCTTTTTTGCCACCAAAGAAATTTATAAAAGAAACGTCCCCGGAAGAATTATTGGCATTTCCAAAGACCGCGAAGGCAATAGGGCTTACCGAATGGCTTTGCAAACGAGAGAACAACACATCAGAAGAGAAAAGGCTACCTCCAACATTTGTACCGCACAAGTCCTCTTAGCGGTTATGGCCGGGATGTATGCGGTGTATCATGGGCCTGAGGGTCTCAAAAAAATTGCACTTAAAATACATGGTTTAGCCAAATCTTTCGAAAAAGGACTCCATGAACTCGGCATTACCACACAACAAAACACCTTCTTTGATACTGTTTATTTTTCAGTCGGTGACGCTAAAAAACTACGCGCTCTCGCTGAGGTACAGCAACTCAATTTTCGATATCATCAGCACAATGAGATCAGTGTTTCTTTTGATGAAACGCATGATCAAGCAGATGTGATTTCAGTGCTTACCGTAGTGGCTCAATCCATAGAAAGGGGGGTGCCAACAGTACCCCCATCTATTGACATTGCTATTGAGGGTCCACTCCAAAGAAAACAAGATTTTTTAAATCATGAAGTCTTTAATAACTACCATTCTGAGCATGAAATGTTGCGCTACATGAAGCGTCTGGAAAACAAAGATCTGTCATTGGTCCATTCCATGATTTCCTTGGGATCGTGTACCATGAAATTAAATGCCACCACCGAGATGTTACCGGTGACCTGGCCAGAGTTTGGTCAAATCCACCCTTTTGCCCCCGAAAATCAAACCCAAGGCTACCATCATTTAATAGAAGAATTACATGCGTGGTTGTCAGAAATCACCGGCTTTGCGGGTGTTTCTTTCCAACCCAATAGTGGCGCACAAGGTGAATACGCCGGTCTGATGGTCATCCGTCAATACCACCTCAATAATGGTCATTCTCAAAGAAAAATTGCTTTAATCCCTTCCTCTGCTCATGGGACGAATCCGGCAAGTGCTGTAATGGCGGGCATGCAAGTGGCGATTATCAAATGTGATCCCGAAGGTAATATTGACTTTGTTGACTTAAAAGAAAAAGTCATTGAGCACAGTCAAAATCTCGCCGTACTCATGGTCACTTATCCTTCTACCCATGGTGTTTTTGAGCAGGCTATCATAGAAATATGTGCCTTAATACATGAGTATGGTGGTCAGGTATATATGGACGGTGCCAATATGAACGCACAGGTAGGGCTCACCTCTCCAGGCATGATTGGTGCAGACGTCTGTCACCTTAATTTGCACAAGACTTTCTGTATTCCTCATGGAGGAGGAGGCCCCGGAATGGGTCCCATTGGTGTCGCCCAACACTTGGTGCCGTTTTTACCCCATCGTGGTGGAAAAAGTATCAAATCAATTTCTGCTGCCAAGTTTGGGAGTGCCAGCATTTTGCCCATCTCTCATGCCTACATTGCAATGATGGGAAGTGACGGCTTAACGGAGGCTACCGAGATGGCCATTCTTAACGCCAATTATATAGGGAAAAGATTGGCTGACCATTATCCCGTCCTTTACAAAGGAAATAATGATCGTAATGCGCACGAACTGATCATTGATTGTCGACGTTTCAAAGAGGTGGGTATCGAAGTAGAAGACATTGCCAAAAGATTAATGGATTATGGCTACCATGCCCCCACGGTGTCTTTTCCTGTAGCAGGTACAATGATGATCGAGCCCACGGAAAGTGAAACTAAAAAAGAATTAGATCAATTTTGTGAAGTCATGATTTCCCTTCGCTCTGAGATCGCTGAAATTGAAAGTGGTTTGGTTGATGCCAAGGAGAATGTCCTTAAAAATGCACCCCATACCCAAAGAGTTGTTCTAGATGAGTCATGGGCACGTCCATATACCAGAGAAAAAGCAGTATTTCCGATGGCGGGGCAACGATTTTACAAGTTTTGGCCCGCTGTAAGCAGAATAGACAGTGCTTTTGGTGATCGGAATTTGGTTTGCAGTTGCCTCCCTATTGAAGATTATGAACCTGCGTCGATAAATTCATAACCTCTTTTTAAATTAATTTATCTAATATTAATAGCAATTATCTAAGATAAACGTCCCTTCAACTCTATTCAGGGAGTCGTAATTCGCTTCCATATAGGCGTTGATACGGCCTAGGTTAACGCCCAACACTTCAATAAAACCAGAAGTAGCTTGATAGCTTTCATCAGTGACTCCTGGCTGATGAAAGGTGATAGAAACATCTGAAGGCACTTGATAAAAGCCTTCCTCAAAAGGAAATTTAAGTGAAATATAACCCCTTGGAGAAAAGGTAATGAGGCACGGGTCTTCTTCAATTTGATCTTCACTGAATAGCTGGGTATCAAATAAATCCGTGGTCACAACTTGCTGAGCCTTTCCATACTGATACCGGTAAGTTGCTCCCGCAATTACGCCCTCCAAAAGTGATGGCTGTATCTTCTCTGGATTACAATGCTGAAAGAACATCATCCCAATAAAAACACTCTTCAACAACTTGCTCATAATATTTTAAAGTTAAAATGCTTTCGATTGCCTGTTTGCTTGGGGTGATGGGTAATTTCTGTCAAGTCGGCCACACCATGGTTGTCTATGGTGATTAAGGTCGTACTTCGTGTACCATACGTCGGTAAATCAATAAAAATAGAAGATAACGCACGCTCCATCTCTCGCGTTATTCCCGTCTCAGGAAGCCATTCCTCCTCGGCCAATTGTTTGTCCAGCATTAAATCTAGTAACGCTTCTTTATCAAATTTTTTATCAATAGAGGCCTTAAAACGCCTTTTTAAATGGTCTAATTTGGGCCATGAAGTATTCAAACTGGCATTGCATAATCCATGTATCCCTGCGGGTACCTGATTGACGATCTCCAATTGATTATTGAGATGAAACAACGCATCCCCTTTTCTGGTCAAAAAATTAAATCCATTATAGGTGATCGCCTGAGTAGATAATTTCCGCATAAACGCCTCACTTGTTTGGGACGACTTCAAAAAATCTATCGGTAAATGTCCCCTACTTTTGGCATTCGGTTGAAGGATCGAAGCTCTAACGTTGGTCACCGCAGCAAAGGCTCCCGACCTATTCATGGCCAGCCACGTACCCCCTACGCGCAAATCCCGACCTCCAATAAGATCCGGTTCTTCTTCCCAAAAACCCATCTCCAAAGTAGGTCTTTCATAATACTCATCTCGATTGGCCAATAAAATAAATGGGTATTTAGGGTGTGCATGGTGAGCAAATACAATCAAGCACATATATTTAAGGTCTTTATGAAATCATTGTACCAATACATCATCAACTATCTGCGTCAATATTTTGATCTGAAACTGTATGCAAGCATTTTATTATTCCTGCTTATTTTCATCGCTATCAATTATACGCTTGACTTTGAGGCCAAATATATTAAGACCATCTCAAACCTTGGGATAAGATCCTTGATTATGTCTCTTTTTCAGGGTTTTCCTTTTCTTATCACTGCTTTGCTTCTCAATTTCTTTGGAAAAGCCAGTAAATGGCAAAAAGATCCTCGATTTTGGATCACCTTCCTTTTGGGTTTTTTAATTATCGGCCTCTCAAGAGGCATTCATTGGGGCGTTTTGATACGATGGGGCCTAGCACCTGAAGAATGGTTCCTTCTTAGATCAGGTATCAATTGGGCCATGAAGTTGATAATGGTGTTGGTGCTTTTTGGTGCTTTTTATTTGACTTTCGATACTTCTTTGGGACATTTTTATGGTTTCACTTTTCGAAAATTTAATATGAGCCCTTATTTGACCCTACTGGGGATTGCTCTTTTTTTTATCATTATTGGCTCTTTTTTTGGCGATCTTCAATCTTATTACCCCCGTTATAAAGTTGATCATGGCTTGTCCTTTGCTGTGCATCATGAGGTCCCTACATGGGTTTCCGTTCTGATTTATGAAAGCACCTATGCCACCAGTTTTATCACAGTTGAATTCATTTTTAGAGGGTTTTTAATCTATGCTTTTGTTAAGTATTTTGGGCCTTACGCCATCCTACCTATGGTCGCTACTTATTGCTTTTTACATTTTGGAAAACCGGCTACCGAAACGCTTAGTTCGATCTTTGGAGGTTATGTCTTGGGCATCATAGCCCTTAAAAATAAAAACATCTGGGGTGGTGTTATGGTCCATGTGGGTGTGGCGTGGTCTATGGAATTATTTGGATATCTGCAGACAAGATTCTAGAGTTAGTTATAAATTTGAACTATGGAGGTTAATATGATTTGGTTTTTGTTATTGGGAATCGCTGCAGGCGTAGCCATTGGCTATTTAGTTGCGTTGGTCAGGTATAAAAAATCTGCTCCAGAGGCCCAAAAAGCCCAGCTTCAGCTCATTATGGAGCAAGACCGTACGGCGTCGCTAGAAAAAGATTTGACTCGAGTCAATGAATTGCTACAAGAGGAGCGCGCAAAAACTGAGAAATTGAATACTGAAAAAGCTACCCTTTCTGCCAATTTCTTAAATCTTCAGGAAAAATTAGACACACAAAAGAAGGAAGTGAGTGAACTTCAAAATAAATTTTCATTAGAATTCAAAAACCTTGCGAACGAAATTTTTGAAGAAAAATCAAAAAAATTCACAGACCAAAATAAAAATAATTTAGGTGAAATCCTCACCCCTTTAAAAGAACGGATCGAAAAGTTTGAGCAACAAGTCACCCATAATAATAAAGAAAGCATACAATGGAACACTGCCCTGCGAGAGCAATTGAAAAATATGACCGCGCTCAACAAACAAATGAGTGTCGATACCGAAAACCTTACCCGAGCATTGAAAGGAGATGCCAAAGCACAAGGGAATTGGGGTGAAATCTTACTGGAGTCCATTTTGGAGAAAGTTGGTCTCACTAAAAATGTGCATTATTTCAAAGAACACAATTTAAAAGCAGAAGACGGAAGTAATCAACGATTGGATTACATACTAAAGCTCCCGGACGATAAGTGCTTGGTAATTGATTCCAAGGTTTCTTTAACCGCCTACACCCGATACATCGAAGAAGAGGGGAAAGAAAAAAAGGCAGAACAGCTTAAACTTCACATGGACAGCATACTCAGTCATATCAAAACATTGAGTGCTCGAAACTATCAAAACCTACATCAAATCAAGCAACCTGATTATGTGATGATGTTTGTGGCCAACGAGCCCGCTCTCTTGATGGCCCTTCAACAAGATAACCAGCTTTATGAAAAGGCCTTAGACAAAAACATTGTTTTGGTCTCTACCAGTACCTTATTGGCCACCCTCAGGACGATTTCTTATATTTGGAAACAGGATTCTCAAACCAAAAATGCTATAGAAATTGCACGACAAGCAGGTGCTATGTACGATAAATTCAGTGCTTTTACTGACGACCTCATTAGAGTCGGCAGCAATCTAAAAACCACGCAATCCAATTATGAAGAAGCCATGAAAAAGCTAAGTGAAGGCAAAGGTAACTTGGTCACTCGAGCGGAAAGTCTCAAAAAGCTGGGTGCCAAATCCACCAAACAAATGGATCCCAGAATGATCTCTAGGGCGACCGATGAGGAAGGGGACTCAACTTCTCCTCATTTATTTGCAAACTAAAACCCCTTTTTTACCCTTAACTTTACCTATGGAATTAACTGCTGAAAATAAATTAAAAAAACTGATCGTGGTCGGAGATCGGGTATTGATCAAGCCTTTGAAAGAATCTGACAAAACAACCAGTGGTATTTTGCTTCCACCAGGCGTAAGAGAAAAAGAAAAAATTCAAACCGGGTTCATCGTAAAAGTTGGGCCTGGGTATCCAATTCCCGTACCTATGGATGAAGACGACGCCTGGAAACAAGAAGAAGACCAAATGAAATACGTACCGCTGCAAGCCAAGGAAGGGGATAAAGCCATTTTCCTTCAAAATGGGGCTTTTGAAGTGACGTATGAAAAAGAAAAATATTTCATCGTTTCACAAGCTTCTATACTTATGCTTGAGCGCGAAGAGGATTTGTTTTGAAAAAAGGGTGCAGGTCCTCCGTTCCTTCTATCGAACCTATCTTTAAGTTTACCAAATGATAGAGTATCCATCAAAGCTGCTTTTTATAAAAACTCAAAACATGAATCTCCCGAATAATCCAAAACCTGAGCAACCCAACAATCCTTTGCACGGTATCAAACTAGCCGATGTGTTGGAAGCCCTTGTCAAGCATCATGGATGGGAAAAAATGGCTTTAAAGATCAATATTAATTGTTTTAAAAATGATCCTTCGATCAAATCCAGCCTGACTTTTTTAAGAAAAACCCCTTGGGCTCGCGATAAAGTTGAAAGGCTTTACCTCCAAATCCCTAAGAGATGATTCTTTTTATGCAGACTTAAATTTAAATCAACAAAAAATACCATACTGCGCACACTGCTTGATGTCTCTTACCTTCTTAGGGTTGAAGAGAAGCGTTATCATCAGGATATAAAACTGCTTGTATATCCCGCCATTTTACCTGCTTGATATTGTTTTGCTCAAGCAAGTCTTGAAACTTTTTACTTGACACGACCTGATAATCTTTCGCACGCCATTTGGCTCCGTAAGCTTCTCGATCTTTAGTGATCGCCTTCATCTCCTCATCATCAAACGCCAAATGGACCAACAACTGATTGAGGCCTGGTTTGATGGATGAAAGGACCTCTGCATAATATGCCTCCATCGCATCTAATTCTGTCCCATTAAGGGCCATAAACATTTGATCTACCAATACCACCTGTGGAGGTAAAGGGTAGTGTTCATCAAAATGCGGTGCTAAAAGCCTCGGTACAAATACAGGTATTTGATTTTGATGTCCCACTTCTATATACGTTCTAAAAAATGCAGGGTCGAAAAATAAGGTGCCTTCATGACTGTCCATATGGGTCGGCGCCATACCCAAAGCCCGTGCGTAGTCAATTTGGGCTTGTAGTTCGACTTGTAGTTCCGCATTGCTCCCCTCTTTAATCACCGTTACTTTCTTTTGATGCAGAAAGCCATCATCGTCGAGAAGGGTCTCGATCTTATCAGCGGATGCGACACCCGGCCATTTGTAACCGGCCCACTCTGCCGTAAAAGTCAAATGTAAGCCCAAATCAACCTGTGGATGGGCGAGATAATAAGCGGCCACATCTTCGGCGAAAGGCGAAGGCATCATGACACTGGCGGAATTCACAAATCCCTTTGAGAGTGCTTTAAAGGACGCTTGGTTCACTGATCGCGCTAAGCCTAAATCATCAGCATGGATAATCAGTAATTTATCCGAGGACGTATAACCTAATTTTTGGGCTAGATTTTCATATTGCTTCAATGGTCGATCTGAGTGAAAGATAAAGTTATAAATCAGTCGAGCGTCATAAATGGGCGTCTCATTGTGATGGAAAAATAATCTTAATCCTCCCCAAGTCATGAGAACGAGCAGCAACAGTCCTAGCCCTATTTTTAATAACGTACGTCTTGTTTTATATACCATCCAGATTAATTAAGAAACTAAATTACCACATTTTGAGAGATCTTGAGCTTACAACTAAAAGGGTTTTAGAAGATTGTCAGTGATCTGAGATCAATGCTTAAGCGTATCTGTATCAGAGCATACTGAAAAGGTCCCTCCCAGTAATCGACAGTCTATAGTTAACTACTATAAAATATAATATGCAAAGGACTCTTTACTTTAGGCCTTCATTATACCAAACTAGACCTAAAAAGGATGCAGCGAATTATTTTATTAATGCATTGAACCGATCAAAAAGGAATCATTGCAGCAGCAACGAGTTTTATTCACAATGAAAAAGGAAATATTGTTTATATCGATCAATACGTAGATCGACTGAATGAAGCTTTTTTTATGCGTATTGAGGTCGAATCAACAGATCAAAATATTGATTTCAACACTTTTAAAGAAAAATTTATTTCAGGAATTGGATCAAAATACGACTTTAATTGCAGCTTTTTTCTGAAGAATCAACGCCCTAAACTAGCTGTTTTTGTTTCCATATACGTACATTGCTTGTATGATATCTTAGCCCAAAAACAGTTTGGAGAATTACAGTGCAAAATCCCTTTTATCTTGAGTAATCACCAAGATTTAGCATCTATTGTAGAGCAATTTGGTATCCCTTTTTATTGGATCCCTGAAATCAAAAAAAATAAGACTGAGGCAACCTCTCAACAGCTGAACCTCCTGAAAAAACACCACATTACTAGTATTGTATTGGCACGTTATATGCAAATATTGCCGGAACAACTTGTTCAAGAATATCCAAATAAAATCATTAATATCCATCATTCCTTTTTACTTGGCTTCCTGGTGCAAAACCTTATCACTCTGCCTTTGAAAGGGGAGTTAAAATTATTGGTGCTACTAGTCATTATGTGACTGATGATCTCGATGCGGGTACGATTATCGAACAAGATACTTTAAGAGTTTCTCACGCTCATGGAGTTTCAGACTTCATTTCCAAGGGCAGAGACTTAGAACGCTGGTACTTTTACGTGCCATCAAGCTTCACACCGAGAGAAAAGTGATGGTCTTCAACAATAAAACGGTCGTGTTTACATAGTCGTCCGTAAACACTTCTTGCTCTGATATGGCTTCAGTAAATCTGATATCTTTTTGGTCATATCATCTTCCCTTTTATCCAAAAGCGAGGTATAATGCACAAACCTTTGAAACTTCCTGGCCCACCATTCCCCTCAAACAAAAGTATAAACCCAGTATATCAATAAAGCCTGAAACGGGAGCCTGATAGCCGTCGCCGCCAAGTGTTGGCTTTTTCTTCGTGCTTTTTGGAAATGGTAAACATTCGCTGGAAAAACCGCCAGCAATAATAGAATCACACCCATCGCCGCATAAGAACGGATCTCACTCACCCACAAAGCCATGCCCAGTAATACCTCAACAGCACCCACTACAAAATTCGTGAGCTCTGGATAAGGCACCCATTTGGGTATGATTTTAAGAAAGAATCTAGGTTGGATAAAATGGCTGATGCCGGCCAATAGATACAGTGCAGACATCAATACAAGAGAAATCAATTGGGGTGTTGTCATCAACCTATTGGGGTTTATATCAAACAAGTTAATTGAAAATTCATGATAACATAAATAAAGCCAAAATTAAAGGGCTTCTCATTTGTTTTGATAGCCTGTTAAGGATTGATCTCTTTTGTAGGGCAAAGCGACCTCTCAGATTTATGATCCAGTAAATTTGGCCCATTTGAAAAATATTCGAAATCCCTTTGACAATTTAAAATTTTTCTAACTTCGTGTTCAGGGGAAACAATTGAACCCTCATTTAAAATTTGAGAGAATTAATTACCAAAATAAAAAGTATTATCAGGCTAAGCAAAAAAGCTGAAGAATATCTTTTTTCCATTTCAACGGAAAAGGCCCTCCCAAAGGGAGAAATTTTAGTACGCCAAGGGCAAGCAGTGAAGAAGACCTATTTCGTTACCGATGGCTGAATTAGGTCTTACTTTATTGATAAAAATGGCAAAGAGCACACTTTACAGTTTGCTATTAAAGATTGGTGGATCAGTGATTTTATTGCTATCTACAATAAAGAAATTGCCACACTCACTGTAGAGTGTATTACTGATTCAACCATTATTGAGTTTAGCTCCAGGGAGTTAGACGGAATATATTCATTATTTCCTGAATTTGAGGCCTTTCAGCGAAAAAATTTGGAACGCCATGTGGTCAGCTTGCACAAAAGAATTTTAAATCAATTACAATTAACGGCTCAAGAGAGATATGATTTATTTCTAAAACAATATCCAGATATTGAGCAGTACACTCCAAATTATCATATCGCATCTTATTTGGGGATCACGCAACAAAGCTTGAGCCGCATAAGAGCGGAAAAAGTAAATAAATAGCTTTCTTACCATAAGGTAATTTTTACCTGATCTCCAAGTACTATTTTTGTGTCCTCCTCGATATTATAGTTTCAAAGGTGAGCCTATTAAAATTGATCTTTTTAGGAGAGCATTCAAGTCTTTGAGCACCTTGAATCAGGTAGATTTATAAGGAAATTATAGTGAGAATGAGTCTAGTTTTATTTAAATAGAAATTTAAAAATTAACATCATGATAAAAAAAATATTAATAGGGTTGTTGAGTATTCTCATAGTTACATTTACTATTATCTATGTCCTGGCTCAACCTAAACTAGAAAATGATGGTTCGTATAGTCCCTCAAGTTTAGCATTGTCTTTAGGGACCGTTGCTAAAACTGATTTTGGCGAGATCAAGTACACCAAATACCAAGGAGATAAGTCGAAGATTTTGGTAATTTTCACTGAGCAAAAAAACTTGGAGATGAAAAATGGCAAATTATTTTCTACCGGAAATCACCCAATAGAGTCGCTTGTGCCAATGTTACACCTTAAAAATGCAGGGTTTGATTTTGAAATCGCAACCCCTACTGGCAAACCTGCCGTATTTGAAATGTGGGCTTTCCCTAATGAGGACGAGAATGTAAAAGCTATTTATAATGAGTACAAATCGAGCTTTCAGCAACCCATAAAATTGACAGATTTCATCACTCATTCATTTGTAAATGACAGTTCTTTTGCTGCTGTATTTGTGCCAGGAGGACATGGAGCTATGATTGGTATTCCTGAAGATAGAAATGTTGCAAAAGTCTTAAATTGGGCACATGAAAATGGCTTATTTACCATTACCCTTTGTCATGGGCCAGCTGCATTATTATCAACAACATTGGATAATCAAAAATTTCTTTACGAGGGTTATAAGATGGCTGTTTTTCCTGATGCCATAGATGAAATGACCCCAATGGTAGGTTATTTACCTGGATACATGATCAACAGTTTGAGTGAAAAATTAAAAAGCCTAGGTGCTTATATTATTAATACTGAATCTGATAACACCGTTTTTGTTGATAGAAAATTAATCACTGGCGCAAGTCCTCTAGCATCAAATGACTTAGGAAAACTAGCCGCTGAAACGCTATTGAAAGAACTCAATTAAAAGCTACTCATCATAAGGGTGAAAGCAATAGCGGTTTGGGTGTGTACCCAAACCGCTATTTTTATTTAAATAAGTATATTACTTTTAAAAAAGAAAGTGTTTTCGGTCCTCTGCAGTATCTAAATACGCTATATACTAATCGTTAAAAATCATAAACAATGTATCACTTACTATCTAAAATCATACTCATTGGCTTGTTAACTTCTTCTTTCAATAATGTGTTTTCTCAAACAGACACACTAAAAAAAGACCAGGTTGTTATCATTAAAATGAAAAATGGCGATGAATACAAAGGAGTCCTATCAAAAAAAGCCAATGGGAAAATCCTCTTAAAAACGATAAATGGTGAATTTAATTTGATTGCCTTAAATGTACGTTCAATAGTGAACAATGATTATGTGGGAAAATTTGAATTTGCTAATCCGCATGATACGAGATATTTTTTCGGGCCAACCGGCATCCCCATAAAAAAAGGGAAGGGGTATTATCAAAACATACTAGTTACCACAAATTTTTTCAATTATGGCATCACGGAAAACATATCAATTGGCGGTGGTTTTGAGTTTATTTCAACGGTTCTCGGCTCTCCAATTTGGTTTCTTACCCCTAAAGTAGGATTTG
>Ga0115570_10003298_pt1 | contig 11988 bp, 8 predicted proteins | sample COGITO_mtgs_1205_3_FD_87294 | JGI IMG/M metagenome (GOLD analysis project Ga0115570, IMG submission 87294) | Pelagic marine microbial communities from North Sea - COGITO_mtgs_120524 | ecosystem: Environmental > Aquatic > Marine > Epipelagic | place: Germany:Helgoland, sampling site Kabeltonne... | reverse complement strand
TGTGTCATTCCAGTGGGTCATTACATGCCCGATATGTGCATGTGCTGCATTCACTGACTGTTCTGCGAATGCATGGGTGCTAAGTGCCATGCCGAGAATCATTACGGGTGCAATTCTAGAGATAATTTTTTTCATTTTGATGCTCCTGACTTTGTTAGATAATAACGATACGTCAATTGACGACACCGCACAAGACAACAACCGATCCGAATTTATCCCGAATGGATTAACTTTCACTCCGACTATGAAACGAGCCATAACATAAGCACGAACTACTGCAAAGGTTAAAAGGACTATATTCGGAAGCCTATCATTTAGGCATACAGCTACACAAATTAATATAGCGCCTTCAACGAATAGCAGAATTGAGAAGAGGTTTCAGTTAGCGCTGTAGGTAACTTTATAGGAGACCAATAGATGAAATATAGATGCGCTGATAAAAGTGGATGCTGTTGGCCCAGTTGATATCGTAACAGGGGGCATGAAAGATATTGCAACTATGCGGGTGAGAAACTAATTGATAAGCAGTGTGAAGTTGAACATACTCACATTGTGGCCTGATCAGAGGACAATGCTTCGGATACTTATGTTGTATCTGCTCCTGATTAAGATTATTTGCATTTTTTTACAGCTTTAAAGTTGTTCATTGATAGTCCAGCGCTATCGTGTAAATCATTTTAAAGATTTCCTAGTTTTAGTCGTTATTGGAACTATTGTTTGGTATTTCTCTCTAAATCGACGCTCTGTTAAATCCATAGCGCAAGGAATAAAAATGGAAAATCTTTCTTTTAATGAGTACCAACTTGTTTATAATTTCTTCTCTTTTACATTTGCAGCAATGGCTGCAGGAACTCTATTCTCATGGCTTGATTTAGCCTCAGTTTCTCCATCGTACAGGCCTGCAACGCCAAAACAAATTGTCTTGCTGCTCGACCTGAGCAAAAAAACAATTCATATCAACTAACGCGATTACCTTGTCCCAATGATGATGACTGACCACAAAAGTATCTCATGCACTCTTAATAAGAAAGTTTTAAGAAGATCTAGCTATAATGATTAAGCATGATATTTAAACAAAAATGAAAACCGACTCTAAGACCAATGAAAGCAGCAACTTTCGATATGATTATTTTTTCTGAAACCGTGATTTATCAATTTTTTTAAATCTCCGAAAATAATGGTTTGTACAGGAACTTTAAATTAGAAATATTTAACTAAACTTATGCCTGATAATCATTCATTATTCCCCTCTCCACAATTAGACTTAAGCTTTAATCAAACCGACACGCTTTCACCTGGCTTTCCTGACAAGATGGTCATACTCGATTGTGAAACAACAGGTAGCAAACCGACCTACCACCGAATAACTGAAATAGGCCTTCTTGTCGTTGAGAATGGCGAAATAGTTGATACATGGGAAAGCTTTATCAAGCCCAATCAGCATTTACCTCAAAACATTCAAGCCCTGACAGGTATCAGTCCTGATATGCTAGTCAACGCTCCTGAGTTTGCTAAAATAGCTGACCTACTGCTAGAGAAGCTTACCGGTAGAGTATTAGTCGCTCACAACGCAAGATTTGATTATGGCTTTCTCAAAAACGAATTCTCCAGAGCTGGGATAAGCTACACCACAAAGCCTCTCTGCTCAGTCAAATTAAGTCGAACACTTTATCCACATTTCAGGCGTCATGGGTTAGACCAAATCATAAAACGTTTCAAACTTAATATTCATAACAGACATAGAGCTTTTGATGACGCTAAAGCTATCTATGATTTCTTCATGCATACCTCACACTTATTTGCTCAAGATGATATCAGTGCTGTGTGTGATCAGTTAAACGAACAAGCAAACCTACCCCAAAAGCTAAACCCGAAGGTAATAAAGACACTCCCAAAACAACCAGGCGTTTACTATTTTCATGATGACAAAGGTAAGTTGATATACATCGGCAAAAGCGTGAACATCAGGAACCGTGTTCTCAATCATTTTTCACAAGATTATAAAAACCACAAAGACCTGAAAATGAGCAGCCGTATTGCTGATGTCAGCTTCGAGATAACGGCCAGTGATTTTAGTGCTCAGTTACTCGAGAGCGAAGAAATTAAAAAGCACCTTCCTATATTTAATCAGCGCCTCAGAAAAGTAAAAAAGCTTTACCAACTAGAAATTAAAACAAACGCTGCTGGCTATGCTATTCCGTCCATAAAAGAACTGGGCCTAATTGGCGACCTCAGTGGCAACTTTGGCCTGTTTCGAAGTTACCGGCAATTAGAATCAAAATTAAAAGAGCTCGCTGACGAACACAACCTTTGCTTTAAACTGCTTAGGTTAGAAGGCAGAAACACCGACAACGCTAAACCTTGTTTTAGGCATCAATTAAAAAAATGCTATGGCGCTTGCTGCCATAAGGAACCTGCCAAGGAATATAATGAAAGACTTTATGCTGCTTTAAAGGAATATCAACGTGTCATATGGCCCTGGCCGAACGCAATAGTCCTTGAAGAGAAAAACCAAGAAGGAGATAGTTATTTTCATCTGATAAAAGATTGGATCTACATTCGTCGGTTAGACTCAGTAGATGAAATTAATCACCTAACCTATCAACCAACCAAATCTAATTTAATTGAGTCACTCACACAAACCGACAACGCCAGCTCAAACAACTTTGACTTAGATACTTACTTTATCTTGATTCGTTTTCTACTTAATTCAGAATTGATAAAAATCAATAGACTCAAAGTTTATCCACTTACTTCTGGACCTGTTCCATAAGTATAACTTCGCCATCATGCTCAAAAAAATTTGGTTGAGCTCTAGGGTTAGGAAAAGCTTTTTAACTCATCCCTAGCTGCTCAAAGCTAACACCACCGTAGATGGTTTCTCGCTCAATACAGCCTTAGGTTATGTATGAAGAAGGTCTAGGCGTAGCTCAAGGTTACAAGAGTGCGTACATAGGCTTGCCATTTCTTCCCACGCTTCATGAAAGGAGCCATCTCAATACTCCACTAGATTTGAGTCTCCAGTGTGCTCGATTTGTGCCGTGGTGACTATTTATTATTTAGATAGAATTACCGATCAATAGATTTACTGAATAATAACAGTAAGTTAATGTGGTGCCCCCGACGCGATTCGAACGCATGACCTTCCCCTTAGGAGGGGGACGCTCTATCCAGCTGAGCTACGGGGGCTTAATAGTTTAAGTACTTGTGTATAATGATAATAATAAGCTAACTACTTTTCAACACCATACGACTATTTGCAAACCTGTCACAATCTTGTCACACTAAATAAAAATGCTAAAGCCAAAAATTATTTTTTTACTATCATCAAATTACTCGGGCTCACATCTGCTAACGCATTTGATTTCTTCACACTCAAGGGCCTGTTCAATCGGGGAGTTAAAAAATCTAAACAAATTCTTAAATAGACCATCTGAAACTCACAGTGTTTTTCATGACTATGCAACTAACCCACTTTTCAAAATGCTTCATACACTACCTGAAAAAGAATGGCATATGCATTTGCTTGAGAAAATTAGAGTAGAAAATGACAGTATCATTTGTTTGGTAGATAATTCAAAAAAAATTGGATGGGCAGAGAAGTTTATCAATAACCCTGAATTAGAAGCTATATGTATACACCTAATTCGAGATCCAAGAGCATTAGCTCGAAGGTGGGATAAGACCTTCACTGATGAAAAACGGGCGCGTCAAAGAGTAAAGTTAGCCCTCAAACAACCGTTGTATGGTTTAAAAACAGTGTTCAAAAGTCATTATGATGTTTACGCTTATAAATGGCTTATGCAAAACACTAGAATTACTAATTTTCTTGCTAAGACTAATCAACAAAAGAATGTTATTAGTTATTCAGATCTCGTATCAGATACAAGCGCAGTTCTAGAAAAAATAATGAAACAGGTTGGGCTAAACTTTGAAGAAGGCCAATTGAATTATGGACGCTCAAAACATATAGGAACAATAAAAAAAGATTATGTAGAGCAGACTAAGAATTCGACAATTGAAGAGGATCTCCGCTGGAAAGAAGATCTACCCCCCTCCGCGATTGACAGTATAAAAAAGAACAAAGATATCAATAGATATTTGAAATCCATAAATCTCAAGTGGACAAATAACGGAATTTCAGCAGTAACTAACTTTCATGTTACGAAGAGTGAAAAGTAGGCAGCACACGGTGCACAGCTTATGAATAGAGCGCAGATGGAACAGTACGCCTATTCTCCCCTTTTCCAGTAGAAGACAAGACTACATTTATCAAAGTTACCAAGCGGTAAATTAGTTTCTAGTATACGTCAGTATAAAAGTTTTCAAAATCCGAGCTATAGCGTAATTGTATGAGGTTTTTGGTTCTTGGGTTTATTTCAAACTCGATATTACCACTTGCATTGTTATGAGGTATTGCACCAAATTTGAAACTACGCCTAGGCTTTTTCCAGTCTTGCTCTAGGTTTTCAAATCTACCAACAAAATCAGCCAAAAGATTCTCGCCATTATACAGAAACCAGCTCTGACTTCTAAAATGCCGATCTGACTCTAAATCATCTAGATCACAGATTTTTTGTACAAAAGTTTCGAAGCTATCCTCAGCTTTGACATCGTAACAAGCGAAAATATTTTTAGTTAAGCTTGGATTAATAACTTTATTACGATAACAGGATATTAGCCTGTTACATGGATTACACACAAAAGCAAAAATAAATGAATCTGGAGTAATTTTACGTATATCTCGTTATTTGATGTGCTGTGAGTGCACTTCAGAATATATTTTTATTTTATCTTTCTCTGAAGAAAGTATGTTTTTTTTCAAGGAAGTGCTAAATAAGAGCAACGCGTATCGAGCGGGTTGCAATTTAGGTATCTGTATATATCCAACATTATCTTTTGGAAGGTACCAGTACTCTGGCTTATATCTTCTTACCTTTCTGAAATGAGAATAATATTTTAGATTATTAATTTGTAATTCCCCCCTATTATTTATAGACTCCGTCGAGACTATCCGAATATAGTGCACCTTTTTTCACATTAAATTAATGGGTTTATTCTTGCACATGAAGATGTTAATAAATTTGAAAAAAATAATCTGAGCCCAAGCCATCGAGTTCAGTCAGCGTTTTCAAGCATTGCTCGAGAAGTACAACGAGCGTAAAGAAGACGATGTGCTGGTGAGTAATGTGCTTGAAGACTTTTCTGATGAAATCATTACGCTGTATCAAGAGTTGAAAGTAGAGATAAATTCCTTCGTAGATATGGGTATCGATCTGGAAGAGAAGGCGTTCTATGACATACTTAAGGCCTTGGCGAAGAAATATGACCTAACCTATCCAGAAGAGAAACTGCTGGAGTTGACTAAAGGAGTAAAGACTGTGGTTGATGATAAGGCGAAGTACACGGATTGGAGTCAACGTGATGATGTCAAAGCTGAGCTAAAGGTCGATTTGATATTACTTCTTGCTAAGTTTAGTTACCCACCAGTCGACCGTGATGAAGTCTGTAAAGAAATCTTTGAGCAAGCTGAGAATTTCAAGGAGAATACTGGGTGAAATCCTTATTATAAAAACACTACTTATGGAGCTCTATCAGTATGCGAAGGGGACATAGCACGACAATGAAGCTGGTAAGGCCTGATGAGAATAAACACTTTTTTAAAATTCACTCTTTTTTGTATCTGGGGTGGTACTACTAATTGCACATTACACAAACAGCCCCACCCCCGCCCCCTTTATTGCTTAGATTAATTGACTAAATCCTGTCACAATCCTGTCACAATCCTGTCACAGTTACTAGCCCTATATAATGGTATGATGCTACAAGAAGATTAAGATAAATCCAGCTATAGCAAGGGGTTTAAGGTTGTACCGATTAGCGCAAATCCCCTTAGGAGGGGGACGCTCTAATCCAGCTAAGCTACGGGGGCTTTGGCCTGGAGTATAACAGCGCTCAAACAATAACTCACCCCAAAACCAGCTTAATCTTGCTCAGGCTGCTTCTTCAAAATATCATCAATAATAACCGGCTTACCTATGCTATAACCCTGAGCATAATCAACCCCAATTTCTTTGAGCTTCTCGAGTATAGCATCAGACTCGACAAACTCGGCCACCGTCTCAAGTCCCATCACATGGCCAATTTCATTAATTGATTTCACCATTTCATAATCCAATGTGTCATCCAACATATCTTTAATAAACATGCCATCTATCTTCAACGTATCAACGTCTAAATTTTTCAAGTAAGCAAATGAAGACAAGCCACTACCAAAGTCATCTAAAGCAAAATGACAGCCATGGGCTTTCAAAGTACGAATAAATCGCGTTGCTTCATCCAGGTTGGCAATTGCCGCCGTTTCAGTAATCTCAAACTGAATTTTACTCGCAGGAATATCTCCGCGTTCAAACTCACGAATAATATATTCCGTCATGGCTTTATCACATAGGGACTGCCCGGATAAATTGATCGAAATGCTCCTAACATGCACCAGCTCCTGAATATGCTTATTCATCCAGTACAAAGTATTATTCACCACCCAGCGGTCAACTCTAGTCGCCGAATTATATCGCTCCGTAGCGGGTAAAAAAGCACCCGGCGGGACAACCCGCCCATCCTGCAATTGCATCCGCAACAAAATCTCATAACCAACAAATTCCACCTCCTTTAATCCCACGATTGGCTGTGCATAAAGCAATAGGCGATTATTATCTAATGCATCGCTGACTCTACTACTCCATTGAAGATCACCGCGTTGTTGTATACGGGCATGACCCTCAATATGCACTTTGGTTTGGTTTCGGCCTGCATCTTTTGCTTCATAACAGGCAAGGTCAGCATTTTTCATTACCTCAACATTATCTCTAACATGCTGATCGATAATCGCTAACCCAATACTGACCCCAATGCTAAAAACATTCTCTTCCCAATGAAAACGGAAGGTTTGAAACAAATCAATTAACGACCCACAAGCTTGATTTGCCTGCTCTATTCCACAATGTTCCATCAACAGACCAAACTCGTCACCACCCAGCCGTGCCAAGGTATCCCTTGATCGCACATTCGCTGACATCAAGGTACCAACCTGACGCAATAATTCATCTCCAGCAATATGGCCGCAGGTATCATTCACAATTTTGAATCGATCTAAATCGAGATAACACATGACATGTTCAGTCAAATCCCGCTTTGAAGAACCAACAGCCCGTTTTAGGCGCTTATCAAACTCATGCCGGTTCACCAAACCCGTTAATAAATCATGACTTGCTTGATATGTTGCCTTTTCATTAATGTGCCTTGCCTGGGTAATATCTTCTTGTGTCATCACAAAATGGGTCACATATCCTGACTCATCCATTATCGGGGCAATCAACTCTTGCGCCCAATATAAATCGCCATTCTTCTTGCGGTTCTGTGACTCTCCACGCCATTCAGAACCGGATAATAACGTCTTCCATAAATCCTTAGACAATTCAGAATCGGTATTTTCTGAACGAATGATACCTGGCGATTTCCCTATCGCCTCATTCTCAGAGTAACCCGTAATGGTTGTAAACTTAGGGTTCACATATTCAATATTACCTTCCCGATCCATGAACACCACCGCATTAGGAATATGTTTAATTGCCAACGAAAGCTTTTCTAAAGCAAGTCGCTCTTTTTTCGATGAGGTGATATCACGTGCGATGCCCTGGGCACCGGTAACCAGTTGATCATCTTCATCATAAACCGGGGTTTCATGAACACTAAAGAGATGTAATTCACCGGACTCAGTCACCACTTCCATTTCATAATCAGAAGATTGTCCCGCCAAGGTCTGGGCAATTGCCTTTGCCACTTGCTGATTAAGATTAGAATCAACCAAATATTTTGAATAATGGTCAAGAAAGTCCGCCTGCTCATACCCTAAAATAGACTTAACCGATGGACTGACATAGCTATAAAAACCCTGTTTATCATAGCTATAAATAAAGTACTCACCTCGAATATTCTCTACCAAACAGCGGTATTTCGTTTCACTTTCTTCTAACAACGCCGCTTTATCAGCAATCTCACGTGTTTTCGCTTTCAGCTCTTTCTTAATTTGCTGTGCCTGACCGGTTAACGTCAGCAGCCACATCACAAGCAAACTAAAAATAAAAAACGCCCCCATCATGATCCAATAGGACAACCATGAAGAATGCGTATCGATAAAGTGTAGAGATGGGCTGTAATTAAACTGCCATTGATGGCCGGCTACATTCACCAATCGCTCGATGACTAACGGTGTGTCATCATAACCTTGCGCGTGACGAGACTCAGATAATGTCGAAAACAAAATAGCATCACTATTCGGATCCATAATCGTGACTTCAACCCATTGACGTGCGTCAGAGGTCAAAAAATCCTCAATCAAAGCGCTGTGCTGAAACAGTTGGTACACCATCCCTGTCACCTTTTGATCTGCATCAAAGACCGGCAGCATATGCAAAAACTGTCTTTCTGCTACGGGTTTAACATTATTATTCACTTGAGATACCAAATGACCATAACCCGTTTCAGCCATCTGTTGACAGACATATTCCATCAGCTCATTCTCACAAATATCAACCCCTTGCATTTGTAAGCCCGGCGTCAATCTTTCGGACACAACCTTATTATCTTGAAGGTAGCGTGCCACGTAATAAACATCGCGCTGACCTGCTTGGGCGAATTCACCGAGCGCAGTATCAAACTCTGTGATTTGATAACCATGACGACTTTCATACCCACGCCTGTCTTTGGCTAAAACCCGCTCAACCCAACCTAAACGATATAACGCATCAGGCTTATTATCTCTAAAGTCATTGATGTAAGCCCCAAACTCTTGTTCCGTGACTTCCTCACTGTTTTGGAAAAAGGCCCGCATATTCGTTAATAAAGATTGATGCATTTCTAAACGCTGTTCAACCAAAGAATGGGCCAATTTCACATTATCATTGAACCGCTGGGCAACTTGTTCCTGCTCATTGTGACGCGCTCCATTCAAAACAAACACCAATGCTGTAAAGAGCAACAACATAGGCATCACAAAATTCACGAGCCGACTGTGCCAAACACGCTTAGGAGCAGCAAATAAAATTAAACTAATCGGGGTAAAAGTCACCACACCCAGCGCGCTACCAAGCCACCACATCACTAAGGGATCAGCCCAGCTACCATGTCCCAAAACACCAAGGTGCTGCTCAACAAGCACAACAAACAAGGCCGGCACAAAAGTAGACACCAACGCAGCCAAAGTGAAGAATTTAAAAATAACCCAACCGGTCATCAACGACGAAGGCCAAACTTGAAACCGCACCAAAAAATAACGGCCTAACCCCGCAGCCATGACAGCTTGTGTACCAAAAAGAACACAAAGACTGAGCCCATGTGGACCACTCAAACCCAATAAATAATCGCCAACAAAAAAATCACCCAAAAACACGCCAGGTAACAAGCGATAGCCCCATATTAAAATGGCTGCCAAAGCAATACCTGCCGGTGCCCACAGCGGTGTTGCACCACTAGGAGGAAGTGACAAATTAAGCGTCAATAAGCCCGTAATAAAATAAACAATGGCCAAACCAATATTAGCCATGACAAAATGGGTCAGACGTTCCACGTACCCCCCTAAGTCTATGAAAAAATAAAGAGTTTAAAATGATTTTAGCTTATCTCAGACCGAATTGGTACAGATAACAAACGTTAATCAAAGCTAAAACATGGCAGCCATGAGTCAAAACCAATCATGTTCAAAACACACATCATCCACTATACTAACGACACAGCCTTCTTTCACCCCAAAATTCCGAGCTACCCAATGAATAACCGCGCCGTATTACTTGCTAATTTAGGTTCACCAGATAACGCAGATGAAGCCTCAGTAAGGCGTTATTTAGACCAATTTTTAATGGATCCCTATGTCATCCAATTGCCTTGGGTTTTGCGTCGCCTCATCGTCAGCCTCTTAGTCTTACCCAAGCGGCCAAAAGACTCTGCAGAAGCGTACAAAAGTGTCTGGCTAAAAGAAGGGTCACCACTCGTTGTCTTTTCAGAACAATTAAAACAAGCATTACAGCAACAGATTGACATGCCAGTAGGAATGGCTATGCGATATGGCTCACCTGATATCGAAAGTGAGCTCCTCAAACTGGCTCAACAACCTGGCATCGAAGAAATTCTATTTATCCCGCTCTACCCACATTTTGCTGACAGCACGATCACCACATCAATAGAGCAAGCTAAAACCATTATCAAGAAACATCAGTTAAATATTAAGCTCAATGTCATTGCCCCTTTTTACCAACAAGCAGACTACATCGCCGCCTTAGTTGAAAGTGCACAGCCTTATTTAGACCAACCATACGATCACTTAATCTTCAGCTATCACGGCCTACCAGAATCGCATATTACCAGCTTGGATAAATCAGCTAGTCACTGTCTAAAAGTTGAAAATTGCTGTCAAATAGCCAATCCTGCCCATCCCACTTGTTATCGCCATCAAGTCATGATGACAACACAACACTTTGTCGAAAAAGCCAATTTATCCCCTGAAAACTATTCGATCGCATTCCAATCCCGTCTTGGCCGAGCAAAATGGCTCGATCCCAATACCGAAGATCGCTTACGTGAACTGGCAGCAGCAGGTGCCAAAAATATCTTGGTGATTTGTCCTGCTTTCGTAACAGACTGTCTAGAGACGCTTGAAGAAATCGCTATTCGCGGACAAGAAGTCTTCGAAAAAGCTGGCGGCGACAAATTGACACTTATCCCCTGCATGAATCACCATCCTAAATGGGTTGAAACACTGGTAGGTTGGTGTCAGCAATAAGTTAAAAACGACCAATTAAGGTTTGGCGTACAATTTGATTAGTATATTCACCACCTGGACCATAAGCAGTCACTTCCATATCACGGCCACGTAGAATACTCATCGCGCGGTGTAAATATTGACGGTTAACATTTACAATACCGCCATTTATTTGGTTGTGTTCTTGGCAGTCGAAGGCAATCCGTTTTAACGCAGCCATTAACTTATTCAATTGTGCTGACTCACGGTCTCCCTGATTAGCAATCAAGGCTTCTAAGCCTTCCTTACCAGAAGCAAACCCATCTACCTGCAACACGGTTTCACGCTGATGGGACAACTGCTCAAGCTGCACAACCAAATGTTGCTTGCTGGCTGTCAACTCAGTCATTTTGTCGGGATTAGAATGAACCAAAGCAGCGCGCTCTTCGGTTAAAATAGTCAGGAGTTGTGTTGCTGTCCGATGTTCTGCTTGCAACACACTATAAAGCTGTTGAAATTAACTCATCGTTTGTCACCTGATTTTATCTAAATAGAGACTCAGAACTCAGCAGGTTTTGTGCCAACTCATCGGCATTAACAGAATAAGAGCCATCGGCGATAGCTGCTTTTAAATTGGCAAACCGCTCACTATCAACAACAGGCACACCTGCAATGACTTGTTGTAAAGATTGAATTTGGGCAGCAGCATTAGTCAAACTCACCGTATCAGAACGGTTTGCAAGCGCCGAAGTACCTTCAGCATTGACTGTTTTTTGATTATCGCGCGCAGTCGCATTCCGGCTAGTAGCTAGCTCAGACTGACCTAATGATTTGATATTGTTAATTTCTGACATCGCAATATTCCTTAAACTCTAATCGATGAATCGGCCATTCCGTCAAAAACTTGAGCATTTTTTTCATTAATTTTACTATAATTTAACACGCACAATACCTGGCCCATCAATCACGCCTTCCACCACACGTTTTGAAGAACTATTTTTAACGCGAACTCTTTGCCCTAAGCTCCCATCTGCCATTGCCGTCCCATTCATTTTGACTTGCATCGACCCCGCCACAGCAATCAACGTAATCATCTCACCGCGCCGGACTATTTTTTCTGGCTTCACAGCATTTTGGCTAATGACAGACCCCATCGCCAATGGGTACTTTAATTGCTGCCCTACGACCAATTCAGT
>Ga0115570_10003291_pt1 | contig 12010 bp, 10 predicted proteins | sample COGITO_mtgs_1205_3_FD_87294 | JGI IMG/M metagenome (GOLD analysis project Ga0115570, IMG submission 87294) | Pelagic marine microbial communities from North Sea - COGITO_mtgs_120524 | ecosystem: Environmental > Aquatic > Marine > Epipelagic | place: Germany:Helgoland, sampling site Kabeltonne... | reverse complement strand
ATCGTGTCCTGCTTTGCCCATTTGTATATGCTCTACACTATTACTGTCACCACTAATAATATTTGTTAAATGGTGTCCTGCACCACCACTACTTCTGTTTGTGTCTGTTTGATAACTTGCTAATGTGTTACTATCACCAGTAACTGTCCAGTATGCTTCATGGTCGCCTACTTCATCTACATCAGTTGTGCCGTCTGAATGCTTGCCTTGCCATATTCTGAGATCATTATTATCTGAACCTGAACCCATATAGGCATATATATAATTGTCGTCTTGTCCGGCACCTTGAAAAGCATCGATACTATTATTACTACCAGTAAATGATTCAAGATAAGCATAATGACCGTCACCTGCTTGCCAAAGTTGTATTTCATTATTAGTGTGAAGGTTAGAGCCACCTTGCTCTAACCAAGCATAGTTGTTGTCACCTATGATTTCTGCTTTTAGTTGGCCATAGTTACCATGGTTGTCTAAAAATAAATCGTTGTAATCACCTTCTATATAGGCATCTAATATTTGATTGCTACCTGATGTCCAAATGCCTATATCATTATAGATACCTCTTTGTTGTAGGCTTACTGTATTTGTAGCACCATCGAGATAGGCGTTACCTATTGCGTTGTTTAAAGAACCAACTTTATTTCCGTATCCTTCTTGTAATATATCTAGTGTTAGGTTATTTCCTTGCTGGTCTATATGGACTTCGTTGTCTTGTGCCTGTGCTGTCAAAGGTATTAATAAAAACATACCCAATATTACATAACCCAATACTAATAGTGGGGTATCTTTTGGTCTCATTTCATTTAATTTTTTATCTATATTCATTTAATTTTGTATAATTGATATTGTGTTTCCTTCGCAACTATTTAAGCATATTATTGTTGAGCCTAAATCTTTATCTATAACTTCAATTTGTCCTGTTGATCCTTTTTGTAATTTTAAACTAACAGTATTAGTTGCTACTCTTAAGAAAAATACTTTGCCATCTACATCTGGCAAAATATTAAATTGGTTGTCTCCTTGCAAACCAAAACCTCTATTAACCAATCTATCACTGCCTGAACTTTCCTCTTGTTCTCCTAGAGCATCTGCTTCTTCCATTATCTCTAAAAGGTCTCTCAAAAAGTCAACATCTAAAAAGTTTATGTCTAATTCTGTAAATTCTAATTCTCGTTCTGCGGCTTTACCTAAATCTTCACTTTCTAAAAAGTCTTTGTCTAAACCGTCAAAATCTAATAGTCCGCCATCTCCTTTGAGTGCTTCTTGCTGATCTTCTTCTGCTTTAACAATTTCCTCTGGCTTACTCACAATAAACATATTGTCTATCTGATTTAAATCCAAATCTATTAAAACAACTGGATTTGTTGGAGCAGTTTCAAACGTGCTAACCATTACAGCCTGAAAGGCTTCTTCTAATGTTACTGTTCCGCCTGCATTAGTAACTGTTATACTTCCTGAAGGCTTACATCCTTCTTCCAGTTTAATTTTATCATCACAATTTGCATCTGGTAATAATATTACCAAACTTCTACCCAGTTCATCTACTGTGGTAGTAAAATCTGTTCCACGAATACCAATTGTTGCTGTAGGTGTTTCGATCATGATGTTTTCTTTAGGCACTAAACCTAAACTACCAGTAGCAAACCTTGCCGTTCCTGATACAAAATTCATAGCCATTTTGCTTTTACTTGGATCAGGATCATATACATAATCTGTAATCTCTATGAGTGTGTGCTCTGTTAAACTTACCTGTGTATCGTCTACAAACTTAATTCTGAGACGCCCGTTCTCTGTCTCAACATTGTCGTAACTCTGTATACCTGTGTCTAGTTCTGCTGTTAATTCTTCGCCTGTGGTCCTAACAATACTGCCAGGTTTTCCACTCTGCTCAAATACGCCGCCGATATTCTCAGCGGCGTAGATATTTCCTGTTACAGTAAGTAAAACAAGTCCTGCAAACTTAATCGCCTTGCTTAATACTAACTGATGCATTTTCACTGTCTATGTCAACGTCTATTATACCTTTACATGCTGGTGTGCAAGTGGCCGTCATTTCCTGTGTAAACTGAAAATCACCGTCACTGCCGTCTAACAATACTGTTAAACTATGCCCACTGTTACCGCTTTGCTTAGTAGCAAATGCATTATCATCGCCTGTAATATCCATATTCCAGACTGCATTGTCTGAATCTACAATTATGCCTACCATAGTGCTTGTTCCAGTGTTATTAGTTCCAACACCAGCCGCCCAAACATTGCTGTTAGTAAAACTAGTATCAAAATCATTTCTACTACCTAGTATTACTAAATCTAAGTTTAGATATTCAGCACTAGCATTACCACCTACATCAACATCAAATAAGTTATTACTACCCTGTATGTCTACTAACATATCAGCATAGTCTCCACTTCCTGTTGAACCTATGTTCATATCCCAAATGTTACTATCACCTAAGAAATAGAAGTCCAAAACACTAGAACCACTTCCGTCTAATACCCAACTACCGAACATATCGTTAGTGTTACCGTCTTGAATCAAGTCTAATATTAAACTTGACCCAGTAAGAGTAAGATCGGAACCTTGACTAGCATCTCCTGATAAGGTGTTGCCGTAGCCTGCTTGTAAAATAGTCAATGTTAAATTATCACCTTGCTGATCTAACAAAACTTCGTTATCCTCTGCAAGGAGTGGCATTGACAAAAGGCCTATTAAAGCGAAGACACTAACCGTTAACTTTTTCAAATTAAAAACTGTCTTCATCATTATTTTCTCCATTAATGGTTATTCAGAATCCTTTTTTATAGGATCTGAATTGTTCTTTAGAAGTATTCTCTTCCAAAGAGGTAAATCTTTAGGATTATCAGAATATGCATCGACATCCTCCGCGTCCGGAAGAATGCCTGAATCTTTGAGACTCATCCAGTATGCCTGTTCTTGTTCGGCAACCTTCTCGTCCCAATCTTCTGGATAAACTATCTTCCAATATCCTCTTTCATCACCCTGTTTTATTAGTTCTAACACCGCGGCTTCGATCGCTGATCTAACTGCGTATGTTACACTTTCATTCTGTGTCATTCCGCTTTCAAGTTCAAGTAGTCGAGTGTCCATATCTAAAAATCTAAACACATCTCCTGCTTGACCACTACTTAACACGGTCTTTGAGGTTTGCACATTTAGTATCACTTCGCCAGTGAGTGTGCTTACTGCTCTCAGTGATACTACCATGCTATCTCTTCGATATTGGTTTGTGGTCCCAATACCCAAATATCTTGCTCCTGTTCCTCCTGTTTCAATATTAGTGTCGTATCCTATGATACCACCTTCTAATATCATTCCAGCAAATAACATTGGCTGTAATTCTTGGAACTCATCTAGTCCTGCCAGTTTGGCAGTCTCTGAACGAGTGCTTCGAACTATTTGTCTTTCTCTAACAAGGTTGTCTAACCCTGTTCCTCTTTCAACTACTCTAAACCAAGTTCCGTTTGGATTCTCTCCTGAACCTGCCGCCTTTAGAGCGTCTACTAATAAACTTTTTGCGTCTTGCGTAACTGCTGTGCTAAAACTAGCAACTCCGTCTTGACTTTTTCTTTGTCCTGTTCCGTCACCAAATGTGTATATGGCAACCACAGGCATTGTTTCTGCTGGTGGCAGATATCTTAATTTTCTATATGTGGGTAATTCTACTTTTTGTGGTTCTTCAACACACTCTAAAAAGTCTGTCTGGCACATCTCATCGCCCGGAATAGCGATACTGGCACAACCACTCAAATATAAAACACCTATTAGTGCTATTAAAATATTTTTATTCATTAACCGCCTGCAATTTGGCCTATGCCAATTGGTATTTCAATTGTTGTTATTGTTCCATCTGGGTCAACAATAGTAAGTTGAATTACTTCTAAACCATCTGCGTTTGTAACTATTTGGTATGAAACTGTATTGCCTTCGATATCAAATGCTCCACTGGTTGAACCTGTGCAACTTACTACTGTTGCTGGGTCGCAAAACATACTGTCTACGAGGCCCTTAGAAATTTGACTGTAAATTCTGCTTTCCAAATTTCTAATGAACTTGTTAATTGTGCTGTTTTGATCTTCTCTTTCTGCACGTTTTAATGCTTCTTCGATATCACTTTTAATTTTATCTCTACGTGACTTTTCCTGATTCTCAATAGTTAAATAATGAGCACCTGTTCCTTGTCCACTAAAACTAGGACTTTTAAATTTAAATTTAAGTTCATCTGAACTTGCATAAGGACTATACATTAATAATCCTATTACTAAACCAATATTAAATCCTACTGAACAATAGAATAAAAATTGTTTCTTAAAAGAATATGGTATCAATTCTATCTCGTTTTTCATTTCCTCTTACTCTCTTGATCTTGTAATCTTTGGAGAGCCTCCTTTTCTTTTGCATCTTCTAAGACGGCCTGTCTTTCTCGATACTCTAATACAACATTTACTTTTTGTTGTAATCTAATTAAGTCTTGATCTAACATTCTAAATTGATCTATAACTCTTATTAACTGCATGTGCATTTCACTTAATGCAGGTTTTATTTCCTGGTTTATATACATCCATACATAATATATAAAATACCCTAATCCTACTACTGCTACTACTGGAAATCCAAAATCAGCAATTAATCCTGCTATATCCATTAGTCTCTCCTTGCATCTACTTTACCGTCTTCGACCCAATTTTCAGCACGAGCAACACGATCTATATCTGGTCTTAAATCTAAGGCACTACTTACTAGTAGGTCTATCTTAACCATTTCGTTACTCATTACTTGACCACGGGTTTGTAAAGATTTACAAAAACTTGTTAGGGTTTGAACTTGTCCCACGACGCCTGCCATGAGTTGTTTTATGATGATAAAGATGAAGGCTCCCATCGCTAATGCTCCAGCGATTGGCAAGCCTACTTCTGCTATCAGTTGAAATATCTCTTCCATTTGCACACTCTGTTATTATGTATTGTTTTTAGTGTGTCTGTGTATGTCTATAATTACTCCTCTACCTTACTATTTATCAAACTAGCACTCAAAAAAAAGCACACCGAAGTGTGCTTCTTTATTAAGTTTCGCTAAGTTTATGCTAATGCAAATGCTTTTGCGGCAACTGTTGTTGTTGATAAGTTTACACTATCAACTGTTCCTAATGCTTGAATAACGTCTTCTAAGTGAGCCGCTAGTGATTCTGAATTAGTTCCATCATATGTATCTGTTCCATAATCGCCTTCGATCATCATTGCGGATACTGTGTTAGTATCTGTTAATGCGCCATAACCTAAGATGTTAAATCCTGCACCCATAATTGCTGTATGAACTGCTTGGATTGTTGACTCTGGTCCTGTTTTTGCATTAACGGCCGCTGGATAAGTAATTTCGATTAACTTAACTGTTTTACCAATAAAAAATGTATCTTCGTCTACAAATACTGGTGCTACTTTTGTTTGTGCCATTTTATTCTCCCGAATATCTTTTGTTACTATTATTTATCAAAAAAAAGCAGGCCGAAGCCTGCTTTTCTTATTATTTGTATTATTTTTTACATTAAGTTTACTAGAACTTCAATAACTGCTTCGCCGCCTTCTGAAGAACCAATTGCTTTACCAATTATTCTTCCAGGTTGTGCGTTATTGTTTGCTCTTGCATGACCTTTAGTATCTGAACTTACAAGTAAATCACCTTTGTTTACTGGCCCAACTACTTTACATGGAACTCTTCCGCATAGTGCTACTTCAACACCTTCTGCTTCTGCGTTCATTAAGTATGCTGGGTCTGTGGATACAACACCTGCTACTGCATGATGATCTTCTACATCACATGCTGTAACTTCTGCTTCACCGCCAAAACAAACAACTGTTCCAGGTTCTAACTCTTCATCAGCCGCATATTTCTCAGCCAAATCCGCATATTGTGCCTGTGTTGCTGTTGCAGTAATTGTGCCTGCCGCAAAGTTACCTGAGGCATCTCTTGCTACAACTTTACTTGCTGTATTTGTAGTTGTTGCATCAACACTTACAGTATCAGCCGCTACAACTATGTATGAACCTGCGCCAACGTTAAATGTTCTACTTGCGGCAATAGTTCCGCCACCAGTTAAACCACTACCTGCTGTTAATGTAACACCTGTGTGGTCAATATGTTCATTAGCAACATAACCACTTAAACTGTGTATATCAATAGCACTATCATCTGTAGTAATTGCGCCAGTTGTGCTGTTATAACTAATACCTGTGCCGCCACTTAATAATCCTTTGATGTAAGAATCGTCTGTAGTAACTTCATCTGCGGCTACTGTTATACCATTTCCGCCAATTACGTTTAATGTAACACTACCACTTGCACCACCACCAGTCATACCAGCACCTGCTGTTACACCTGTAATGTCACCTGTTGTAGTTGTATATCCGTAACTTAGAATTTTATCTTGAACTGCTGCCGCTGTCATCAATACTGTATCACTATCACTAAATGATTCTAAACCAGTCTGTATAGCACTTCCGGCAAAGTCTGCAACTGCTAAATCTGGAAGTCTAGCACTTGCTAATGTTCCTGATGCAATGTTACTTGCGTTAGTTGTATCTGTTGTTGCCGAAGTTGCTAATCCACTAACTGCACCACTACTAATAGCAATAGCAACGTTAGCCGCATTAGTTATTTGACCTTGTGCATTAACTGTAATAGTTGGAACACTTGAAGCACTTCCAAAGTCTCCTGCTGATACTGATGTATCGCTAAGACTAAATTCACCACTACTGTAACCTAATCCAGTTCCTGCACTTAGGTGTGCTCTCACTTCACTTGCACTTGGGCCTGTATATGTAATAACACCTGATGTGCTATTATAAGAAAGGCTTCCATCTCCGCCACTATCAGTTACACTAACATGGGCTCTTACTTCTGCGGCACTCGGTCCTGTGTAAGTAATAACACCAGTTGAACTGTTATATGCTAAACTTCCATCACCACCTGAGTCTGTTACTGAAACTGCCGCTCTATAGTCTGCGTCACCTGGTCCAGCATAAGTGTAAACACCGTTACTGTATGATAAACTACCGTCTCCACTTGTAGAAGCACTAAAGAATCCTTCTACTTGTGCTTCTGTAAGTATATCTGCGTATGTAGAACCATCATTTGTAAACTGCCACTTATCGTCTGTTTCGTTCCATCTTAATTGAACATTAGTTGATGATCCTCTTTCTACTTCAATACCTGCGTTCTGGCTAGGGGTTCCAGACTCGTTATTGTTAAGTATAATGATATTGTCATCTACTGTTAATGTTTCTGTATTAAGAATAGTTTGCGAACCGTTTACAGTAATGTTTCCACTAAAGATTGCATCATCGCTAAATGTTTTAGCACCACCAATACTTTGTGTTCCTGTTGTTCTAACTACTGAAGTATCAACTGCTACTGCATCTGCAGAAACACTAATACCATCTCCAGCACCTACGGCAAATGATCTACTTGCGGCAATAGTTCCGCCGCCTGTTAAACCGTCTCCTGCTGTAAGGGTAACACTTGTATGGTCAATATGTTCGTTTGCTACATAGCCACTTAAATCATCATGGACTATTTCGCTGTCTGTTGTAGAAAACTCTCCACCAGTAAGTGTAATACCTGTTCCGCCTGTAAAGTGAGCTCTCACTTCACTTGCACTTGGGCCTGTATATGTAATAACACCAGTTGAACTGTTATATGCTAATGATCCATCACCACCTGAGTCTGTTACACTTATTTGTTCTAAACCAATTATTCCGTAATAGTTTGAACCGTTATTAGTATATTCCCATTGGTCATCTGTTTCGTTCCATCTAAATTGGACGTCTGTTGAATCACCTCTATCAACTTTAATACCAACGTTTTCACTTGGTGTCCCAGATGTTCCTGAGTTTAAATCAATAATGTTATCAGCAACTGTAAGTGTTCCACCAGCACTTGCAAGTGTTCCGTTTACAGTAACGTCATTACTAAAAGTTTTGTTTCCTGCTATAGTTTGTGATCCTGTTGTTCTAACTACTGTTGAATCAACTGCAATAGTTCCTGAACTGTTAGTAACACCATCGCCACCTGTTAAGTAAGTAGCACCATCAACGTATGCTTTAGTTGTAGCATCTGAAGATTGGGCTGGTTCACCTAAACTATTAATATAGTTACTGTTCATATCAATATTACCACCTTGCTGAGTAGCACCGCCACCTGCTGTAGTAATTGACTTACCAGAACTTAAAACAATATTTGATTTAAGTTGAATATCACCGCCTGACTGAAGTTCTAAATCACCAGAACCAGTAGTTAAAATACTAATGTTCTGGTTGGTATCTGCAGTAAATTGAATTGTTCCTGAACTGTCTTCAATAACCTTTACACCATTAACGTATAATGATCCTGGACCAATATATACGTCTTTCCACATATTTGTTGCGGCACCTAAACTGTAAGTGTTGTTTGCACTTGGTTCTAAGTTAGCACCAAAACCTGTTCCACCTGCTGTCTTATCATAATAAGCAGGATCGACAGCAACCGTTACTGTTCCTGATGTTCCACCGCCTGTTAAACCAGCACCTGCTGTAACACCTTCAATATCACCTGCATCATTAGTAAAACTAATTTCACCAGTTGAACTGTTATAACTTAGATCACCACCTGCACTAAAAAGTGCTCTAACTGATGCGTTTGTTAATTCTATGTCGTTCGCGTTTACTGTAATACCATAACCTGCACCAACGGCTAACGTGGCGTCACCGGATGTTGCGTCGCCTGTTAAACCTGCTCCTGCAACGATACCTGTAATATCACCTTCACCTAATGCGGTAATTTCAGCATATTTGGCTAGTCTATGACCACCTGCTGTTGATCCATCGTGAACGACAACTGTATTGTTTGTTGTATCGATCGTGATCTCACCTGCCAACCCAGTAAAACTACTGTGTTGACCGGATGTCCCACGTCTCCTTTGAATTGCTGTTGCCATTTTATTCCCCTATAAATTTCTAATTTATTAGCATATAGAACTATTTATCGTTTATTTTAATAACCATAACTCTACTTCGTCATTTAGATCTTTTATCTTAATCCATCTTGGATCAACACATTGTCCTTTATACAAAGCCGTTTGGCCCAGATATGCCACCCTGGCAAATCCTCTTGTTATTCTGTTTGTGTATTCACGGTTTAGTTCCCATGAATCATTGTAAATTTTTGTAAACATGTCTCTACCTAAATCATCTGTTTCATACACTATTGCATTTTCTGGTAGTGCAAATTCACTAGGTAAAGCATCTTCGAAGTAACTGTGTAACACACCCACTTCATCAACCCACTCTACAACTTTATACTGTCTTTTATTGTATGCTAGGTTATCTTTGTGAAACTTTCCTTGCCAATGGTTCCATCCGCTGTTTCCAACAACTGCTCCTTTGGCTACTGCAACCCCGATTATATTATCGTTTTCTGTTGCTAATCTAATTTGTCCTTTTTTGTTTAATGCTACTGTAAATCCGTGTCTTATTTCTTCTTTAGGATTTCCATCTTCCCATTCAAACAATTCTGTATATCCTGAACCGTTAGCAAAAAACTCTCCATCAGTATATGAGTTTCCTTCACCATCAACTTTATATACTTCTGATCCTGCTCCTACTTTATCATTGTTTTCTATATTTGCTTTTGCACTTATAAAACTAAAGTTTTTGCTTTCAGCACTTCTACTTTTTAAGTCTAGTATTGACTCTGAAAAATATTTACTGGGTGCATATCCTGTTATAATAGATGTATCATTTTCATTATGCTCAATGAACATCCTACTATTATTACTGTCTTTTACTGCTCCCCATAAAAGTCGACCATCTCCAGTAATGTTAAATCCTTGTCTATTTTGTCTACTTAGTGATCTAAATGTAAATGTTTTTTCGTCATCACCATCGCCTTCAACAATTAGTCCTCTTGTTGACCCTTCTCCTGTTGCAGGTATTGGTGCTTCACTTGGATAGTTAGATCTTATATGGACACTACCTGGTCCATATCCTCGCGGTGATCTAGTTCCAAAAGCAACTGAGCCTGTCTTATTAATAGCAAAAAAGTTTTTTCCAGATTCAGCATCATTAATTAGAAATCCGTCTGATGCTGATTGCAGTAAGTATGCTTTTTCACCTAGCAATTTAATTTCTGCTTTACTTTCAGATATCTCTGCAGAGTTTTTTATACTATCTATGTGTTTTTGTTTTTCAATTAAAAACTTAGTATGGTCTTTTAATCTTTGTTCTAAGACGGGCACCAACTCTTCAAACTTTTCTTCTATAGTTTCTTCGGTGCTTAATATTTCTATATCGTCTCCCATTAAATAATCATCTACTCTTAACTCTATTTCCTCTTTGATTTCTTTTTTCTTAGTTGTCTTTTTTGCTTTAGCCATCTGTATTAACTCACTACTGCTCTGTCTGTTATTCTTCTCCAGTTAGTGCCATCGCTAAATGCCATTACTGAACCTGCTGTTTCATCACTTACATATATCATTTGTCCTGGTTGTGCCGCACTTGGTAAAGAAGCAACTACAAAACTATCTCCTGTTGGGCCAAATATATCTGATATGTATTCAAAGTCTCCAATTGCCGGAACTGTTCCTGCTTCATTAACTGCGCCATAATCAATTGTTATGTTTGCTGTATCTGTTATTACACCATAATCTGTAATTGGTTGGAATACAACTCCTTCGACTACACCTGTATTAACACTTTGAGTAGTAACATTACCTAATGTAATGTCGCCAGTTAATTTTGCATCTATGGCACTATTTGCTCTTGCATCAGTATAGTAAAGGTTAGTAGATCCTTCTGATAGGTTATCTGTATCAGCACCTGTTATATCACCTGTTATTGCAATATTACCTGTTACAGTTGTTGTTCCACCTTCAACTTTAAATACTTCTGCACTATTACTTGCATTATATACTTTAAAAATTGGATCTGAACCAGAACTGTTATCTCTTACTCTTAATTGGGTAGCAGTTCCGTTGCTGTGTTGCACATCTAAATATGCACCACTAAATTTTAATGTTGGGTTTGTTCCTAATCTAAGACTTCCGTTAACAAACAGTTTTTCATTTGAACTTGTTGAACCGATAGAGACTGTGTCGTTTGAACTATCCACATACAGGGTCCCATCGTCAACATTTAGTTCTGTTAAGGTAGATCCCACATTAACCCAGCCTGAGTTATATACTTGTATTGATGTATTAGAAGAATCGAGGTATAAGTCTCCTGCAACGAGATCCGTGCTGGGTCGTGCCCCTGTTGAGATTTTGTTACCATCGCTTTTTCCGATTTTAAAATCAGATTGCGTGGTTCCCTTAAAGTTACCAAATATAGCCATTCTGTCTGTTCCCGGTTAGTTCAAAGAGTAGTAAAACTCCATGTCTGCGCCATGCGACACAGTCTTATTCCGTTCATAAAGTATTTATCTTCTTAGGAAGATTTAAGTGGTTTTGAAAGTTCTTCCCAACTGGTTTCGAAGTCTGAATCACCGTCTGCATAACCCATTACACCTAACTTTTCATATTCAGGTATAAGTTCGTCTGTTAGTAGTCCTATTCTTTTTAAGTTGGGCATTATTCTGCTGAATAATACATCTTGGAATTGTGTTTGAAATATATGTTCTTTCTGATATGCTTCAGTTTGTTCTAAATCCATACCATATTTTTCCCAAACATCGTATGCTCTTAATCTGTTTCTGCTTACAGTACAGGCCTCTAAGGCAAATTGGGCTCTGTCTTTCTTTTCTTCTTCTGTAAGTGTTTTTACATATTCTTCTAAATAATTTACACCAAATGTAACATGCCTTGCTTCGTCTCTGATAATGTAACCTACCATTTGTTTATATACAGGGTCATTACTTGAATCTTTACTTGCTTGAAAAGCCGCAAGTGCTAGTCCTTCTATAACAATTTGCATACCAATAAACTTTAAATCCCATCGTGGGTCTGTAAGTATTTTATCTAATAGT
>Ga0115570_10003287_pt1 | contig 12018 bp, 11 predicted proteins | sample COGITO_mtgs_1205_3_FD_87294 | JGI IMG/M metagenome (GOLD analysis project Ga0115570, IMG submission 87294) | Pelagic marine microbial communities from North Sea - COGITO_mtgs_120524 | ecosystem: Environmental > Aquatic > Marine > Epipelagic | place: Germany:Helgoland, sampling site Kabeltonne... | reverse complement strand
CAGGTATACTTCATTGGCTATACTATTCACACAATATTTTTGTTTAAATCGATTATTCAAAACGAATATTCAAAACGAATATTCAAAACGAATAAAGGGGGGGGCTTTTTTTTCCGGAGAAGATTTTTTGAAAAAGTTTTCCAAAAATATTTTTGGGATGATGATTGACATGCAAAAAAAGCGAAATTCAATATATGTAAACGCTAACGTCGTTTTTTGGCGACTATTCGCATGAAAAAACAAAGAATTGTTTGATGTTACTTCAATAAATTCATCGTTCTCTTGTGAAATTCGCGTGTTTCGGAGTATCTCGATTGTATCTGTGTGAAACTGCTATACCCACCAATTTATAGTACCAAAATGAATTTATAAATAAATTAATTTATACGCTTCACATATAAGTGAAAATTGTGACAATGGATAAATATTCTAGTAACAACGGCTTTGTCACGTCCGTCTGGGGACCGGGATTGTGGCATTTCCTTCACACAATATCCTTCAACTACCCAATACACCCAACCAAAGAGCAGAAAGCAGACTACAAGCAGTATATACTATCTCTCCAGAACGTTCTCCCTTGCGGACACTGCAGAGACAACTTCCCTGAGAATCTGAAAGCGGTGCCATTCACTGCATACACACTGAAAAATCGCAACACCTTTTCACGATGGGTGTACCGCTTTCACGCCCATGTGAATACAATGCTAGGTAAAGATACCCCGTATACCTATGAACAAATCCGAGATACCTATGAAGGATTCCGAGCGGGATGCTCGGACGATGGTTCAAAGTCCAAGCAGGGTACAAAGAAAAAAACAAAGGAAAAAGGATGTATCAAACCCGCCAAAAAGAAAACATCACAAAAATGTGTAATTCGTATTGTCCCAACCACCGTCACGTGCCCGTCATTCCAAGTTATACAATAAATCAAGCCTCTTGCTAGCCCTTGTCCCTCATTACCAACCCTACCCCCAAATCCCATTACAAACCCCATTACCGCTTCGACGCACCCCGTTTCTTCCTTTTTCTATTTTCTGCCGCCCGTTTCCGCATCACCGTTTTGTACGCTACCATAAACACGTCCAACTCAGTATCCCAAATTTGCTGAGGCGTGCTATCCTGTAGCTCAGTCAGTTGCGAACGCTTCGTGGCACACTCTTCCCGCAGCTCATCAACCTTCTCCTGCGTGAGCGTACTCAGTGACATTTTGATGAGGTAGTCAAAGTTCTCAGCGCCACCCAATCGCGGATACGACTTACCCGTGAGCATTTCTTCCACTTCTGCGTGCTTCTTGTTCCGAAGGTCAATCGTTCCAGCAATCATTTCCATTATGAATCGGACCCGCTCATCGATCAGGCGCATCTCTTTCTGGAGAATGTCAAGCTGGTACAGGCGCCTCTGGCGGTACAGTTCCAAACGATACTCGTAGAACTCATCGATGATGTCCTGTGCGCAGGTGTACTTTCGAATAAATCCCTTCGTGTTGTAGAGGTGCATATTGGACATATTGGTTGCCTTTTTACTCACAAGACGCAGAGTCCTTTCAATTCCATTTACACCGTCCACAGTCGCCTCTTTGCGAATCGCCAGGACATCCTTGTAATCGAACTTGAGCGTCAAATCGACTTTTGCATCTGTGGAGTGATCAACATAGCTCTTCAGAATTTTCTTCTTGGATCCTCTTTTCTTCGTCTGTGCCTTTGAAGTTTCCACGAGGATGGACTCCAAGAATTCCTTGTACTTCTCGGTCCATGTACCGATCGGAAGTTCCGTTACGCGAATCGTGTTTGCATTCACAATTTCGTACTTCCCCTTCGTGTACCAGGACTTCTTCCCAGCCGTGTTCGTGGTACAAGCAACCTTACCATTAAAATCCCGGAACCACGGTGCTAGGTCTTTCGTTTCTTTGCCAGCCAAACGTGCTTTGAGATTCGCGACGATGTCCGCCGGGTTGTACATCGGAATCGAGGTACTGTATCCGGTACCAATACCCTTCGCACCGTTCATAAGAAGTGTGGGAAGAATGGGTACATAGAATTCCGGCTCAATACTCTGTCCATCGTCGTCCAAGTACTTCAGCAACGGGGCATCTTCCTTCTTAAACAGGTGCGTTGTCAGAGGGTTGAGACACGTGTAGATGTAACGGGCACTCGCTGAATCCTTCCCGCCTTGAAGACGACTGCCAAAGGTACCATTAGGAAGGAGCAGATTCAAATTGTTCGAACCCACGAAATCTTGCGCCAGACCGACAATCGTATCCTGCAAACTGACTTCGCCATGATGGTATGCGGCGTTTTCGCTCACGTATCCCGCGAGTTGGGCCACCTTAATTTCACGACTCAGATTCCTCTTGAAGCAAGAGAACATGATTTTTCGCTGAGATGGTTTCATGCCATCCACCAACGACGGAATCGACCGAATCAGATTGTAATTCGAGAAGTGAATGAAGTCCTTGTGAATGAATTCGTCGTACGTGACCCCTTCTTGCTTGCTATCCAGCACGACAGCGCGGTCAAACGCATTTAGCCAGTCCTTGCGGTCATCCGAGCGAGACTTGTTGAATGCCAGATCAATGGCATTGTCTGAATACGTCGAATCCCAATTATAGTTCACCAACTTCATGCGCTTGAAGTATTCCTTGGCCTCCTTCGTCGTACTCGTTCCCAAACCCTTGTAATACTTCACGCGCCATCCCTTGCCCGAATTATTCTTCGACTTCCACTTCTCGTAGTCAGTGAGTGTATAGAACGCAAACTTCTTCTTACCCTTCGTGACTTTCACAATCGGAGTCAGTAGTGACGCGACAAAATCCATTTGGAGCAGAGACCGCCAGTGTGAATGGAACACGTTCATCACAAGTCCTTTGATGTGTGAACCGTCTACGTCCTGATCCGTCATAATGATGAGTTTTCCGTATCGCAGAGGCCACGTGTCCATGTCGTCGGAGTACACTTCGCCAGATTTGAGACCCAGAATCTTCTTGATGTTACTGATTTCCGCATTTTTCACAATCTGCGAGATATCCGCATCCTTCACATTCAGGAGCTTACCACGAAGAGGAAATACTCCGTAATAATCACGCCCAACTTCACTCAACCCGGCAATCGCCATCGTCTTTGCCGAATCCCCCTCCGTCAGAATGAGCGTACATTTCTTTGAATACCGTCCACCCGCCTTATTGGCATCGCAGAGCTTTGGAATACCTTTCAGATTAGACATCTTCTTTCCATCCGTCTTCTTCAGGGATTTGCTGTTCTTGTACTCCGCGTGCTGTACAATGCGGTCTTCAATTCCAGTCTTCAGCAGGTCTTGGATAAACTTCGTAGTGATCGTGCACGTAGAACCAAACTTACTAGCAGCCGTAGTCAACGTTTCCTTCGTCTGGCCATCGAAAGAGGGATTCACGATAGTTGCCTTCACAAACACCATAAGCTGATTCTTGACGTAAATGGGCTTGATGTTGAGTTTCTTCTTCTTACACAGATACTCTGCAACCTGCTTACAAATTTGATTGGCCACATAGTCAACGTGTTTTCCTCCCCGAATCGTATTAATTCCATTCACAAATGATATCTGTTCAAAAACCTCCTTGTCGTTGTAGGTGGCGATTATTTCCCAATTACGATTGAACTTCTTGTACACACGAGGGCGCACGGATTCAGGTCCTAAAAACATACTGGCGTATTCTTCAAAATTTGCACACTGGATCACTCGTCCATTGTAGGTGACTTTGACGGTATCGTTAGTCCACGCGGCAATGTCGTATGCCCGCTTCTTCATTAGAGCCAACATATCCGCATCAATTCCAGACAGACCGAATCGCTCCAAGTCAGGAACAAAGGTGATCTGTGTGAAGGGTGGCCCCCCATATTTGGTAATCACAGGAGGTGACTTGGTCCGCATATTATTAGTGAACGTTTGCTTGAAGTGTAGTTTCCGTTTGGCGTCAACGGTTTCCACGATGAATTCTTTTGAAAAGATATTCGTCAACTTCGCACCATATCCGTTTTTACCACCAGTGACCTTGTCTTCATCTTTGTTGTAGTTAGAACTCGTAGAAGCTCGCCAAAAATCATTTCTGCCGGGTACTTGTTGTACTCCTTCATCTTCTTGATTTCAATACCTTCTCCATCGTTCATCACCGATATACGCTGCTGTTCTACGTCAATCGAAATGTCAATGTGAGATACTGGAAAGCCGGTCGTGTTCATCATTCGGACATATTGGTCTTCTGCATTGACCAGAATTTCATCATATATCTTATACAGCGCCGGTACAAATACAATCTTCTTATGAAGCACTTCGTCACTTTCATTGATCACATAGGTCTCGATTTCTGTAGGGTCTACGCTTCCAACGTACGAATCTGGCAACTCATATACATGTTCCACATGACTAAGTTTCTTATACACTTGCTTTCCGTTACTTTGCGATGTACTCTTCATTTGCAAATGTGCGTGCTTTTCCATAGTCATTCGTATTCTCTTCACGCATCATTTTTTTAAATAGGATATAAACCTTTTTTGAGTGTGTAAGTCAGTTAGAATTTCCGTAGTAGAAGTATGACAGTAGAGACTATTAACACATTGGCGATTGAGGTTCAAGAAGAAAAACAAATATCAGAAAGATATGAAATTCCAATATGTCGAATTTGTTTGCAAGAAGAAATCGATATGAATAGCCTGATATCACCGTGTCAGTGTTGCGGTTCATCAAAATACGTACATCGAGAATGTCTGGATGAATGGCGACGAACAAGTCGAAATCCAATGGCTTTAACACAATGTGAAATATGCGCCACCACATATCATGTGAGGCAAATGTCCTATCATCACTTTCACGAGTGGTGTCTTCAAATAAAGTTTAACGTTTGGGCCGTCTTCATTTATCATCAACTGGTAAGCATTCTTTTGACACTATTGTACTTATCGACTCAACCTATGCGATTATCTCAAAATCAGTATAATGACGGGGCGAGACATAAAAGTACTAATCATATAATATATTCCGCATACACGGTGTATATATGTAACATTATCACACCATTAATTCCAATACTCCTATACGCCGGCTATGTTTTCGCAAGATACGCAAGGAATAAGAAAGAAGTATGTTCTTCACTATGTGCTAATGGTCTACCATCATGCTTATATATCGTATTATGTGCAGCCTGTACGTATTTGGTTTTACCAGACTTCTTGCTGATTACAATCGTGTTATTAACATGGATCATCGATGCGTTTATCATGTTGTTATTTGAAAAAATCGAGAAAGTGAATCGGAGATATCCACAAGAAATCATATTGAACATTGATATACCGTAGATGTATCGATACCATTGATGATTATGTTCAACTACTGAATAAATTCGTGTCCAAGAAATTTTTGTTCAAACCAATTCGAAACCCTTTCATACCAACGCAATTGTCGTCGAAGGGGAGAATAGTCTTCAACGTAATTTTCTGAAAGAAATGGATTGTATGCTCCTCCTCTCACTAATGACGGTGCAAACAAATCACGTACAATATCCAATACTAATAGCAAGAGTACGCAACAGCAAATATGTAAGTAGATTTGAAGGTTTGAAATTGTATTATATTCTTTTTTCTTTGCAGAGAGTATCTTCCTTACAAGAATTGCACAGACTGCAGTGAGTACAAGGAATACAATTAATTTCCATGGATTGATCATTTTACTGTTGTATATATATAGTACTTCACAATATTTCTTTTTTCTTAGACATTGATCTTCACGCTATGGATTTAAAAAAATGACGGCACTTAATATACTACAGGTCCGAATAACACAATGCTTCGCGTACATGACACCCAAACAAAATATACACACGAAGCCGCTTTCTTATTCGATAATATTGATGCTTCCATAGTGAACGGAATACGCCGTATAATATTGTCTGAATTGCCACACATAGCAATGGACCACGAAACTATTTCCAACACAAATACAGTGATTACTCACAACACTTCATCTTTACACAATGAGCTCCTGATAAATCGGTTGGCTTTAATTCCTCTCAACAGCACGCATCCTCTGCTAACGATTCATACTCACTGGGATACTTCTACACAGCGACGTGTTTTCTCCTTCCCTCACCCCGATCTCATTCCCAAAGTATCTTTGAACGTGATACATAGTGTAAAGTCCAATTTTATATCCAATGAGATGCTCTCAATCACACCGGAGCGATTTGTCGCCATATATACATTAGAAGAGCAATCAAAACTGAAAACTCTCGGTTATGATCACACGACTGTAACTGATAATCTTTTCGCACAAGATCCAATTACAGGAAAACATTGTCTCTTCACGCAGCTCAAGCCAGCAGACAGCACAGACGATTATCAGCGCATTGCTCTCACAGCACGACCCATAATTGGTACTGGAAAAGACTACGCATCATTCTCTCAGGTAGGCACTGTGATGTACGAACTAGTGCGCCTTGGTAAAGAGGAACAGGATGCGGCCTTTGCGCAGAAAATGTTTTCTTTAAACGAAGAAAGGGTATCAAAAGATATGAAACCGATGTCAGCGGAACGACAGTTGAAAGAGCGAGTGTCGTTTGACATTCTCGATGCACAGCGTGTGTATTCTGTGAATGCAAAAGGAGAACCGAATATGACTCAACTCACAATTCAATCGATTAATGCGAAAACGCCTAACCAACTCCTGTACGATGCACTTCAATGGTTTGTACTTTTATTGGATGATTTCAGTCGCGTACTTCGGAGCATGTCCTACGTATCGAAACACCACGCTGACCTGGATCATGACAGTAAAGCGGATTGGATCCAATCCCAAACTCAAATGCAAAATGCATGTGAACTGAATGTACGCGATGAAACTCATACACTGGGCGCTGTCCTTTCTACATTCTGTAAGCAACTTTTTGTGGACGCGGATGCTCCCCAATCGCCGCTGAACCAGTGTATGACCTTTATGTCGTACAATATGCCGCACCCTCTCAAGAAGTGTCTGCGGTTCCGGTGCAAACTTGACGAGGACAAAGTAAGTGCGGTATACGCTCATCTACTGCCCCGTAAACCGGAATTAGGTCATCCTTCCCAGCAGAGAAATAAGGTGTGCTCGCTATTGCTTCTTCATTGCTGTGATCACGTCAAGACGATCCTTCAGACGATGTCCACACATCTCAAAACGACGGACCCGCAAATATATGGAACGTCATACGTAGTGGAAGAAAAAGAAACTAAAATAGTGAATGATGGGGAAACGAAAGAAGATGACAATGTATGAGTATTTCAGGATCCGAAAAAAATGACAGTATAAAAAGAATTATAATAATAAGTATAAAAAACAATGGGAAATACTACAAGTTCAGACAATAAGCCACACGACGACAATGATGAGATTATGGAGAAACTTTCGAAATACCCCAAAATTAAAGGACCTGTCAAAGCACGGCTTGCGTTAGGGAGAGAGCGGTACGGACACGGCGTTCAGGTGGACACCGATACTACTCAATTCGGAACCAAAAATGATGATTGGCTCGAGATGGCACACGAGGAATTCTATGATGGTATTGTGTATTTGGCGGCTGAGGAGATTCGTCGGGAACGGAATAAGTCCGGGGATAACAAGGCTCTCAGCCATATTCGCGAAGCGCGAAAACAATTGATTAAAACGGTTCTGTACTTGGAAGCTCACAAGGATGAATAAAATCAAAAATTCAAAAGAATTCTCACATTATAACATAACAAACAGTATCCAATCCTTTTTTACTTTAAAACAAAACACTCACGGCATTAGTTTTTGGTACAATCTTTTATTTATTTTTTCTACCACACCCGGTAAATCCGCGATGCTATCCACTACGTAATGTGCTCCAGCCGCCCGGAGTTTTTCGGCCGATGCCTGATTACGCTCTTCCAGTTGTTCTGCCGATAAGGATTTCTCGTGCTCTTCACTATCAATGTTCATGTAATTACTGTATCGGCTCACACCAACCGTCCAGCACCCAGCATTCAGGCCTTCCTGAATTCCACCAACCGTATCATCGACCTTCACGACGGTGTGTACATCATCTATGTTCATGTTATCCAAGTTTTGAAACAGCATATGGGGCGACGGGCGACATCCATGTTCCACTTCATCCCCACCAACCGTCGAATCAAGCACAACCCCTTGCAATGCGGCTTCATGGTTCAAAATATCAATCATCTGCCGCGTGAATCCAGTTGTGCTACCCATTTTGATGCCCTGCTCTCCTTGAAGCGTTTCGAATGTTTCCAGTGTGCCTGGAATTAGTGTCCCATGATCTTTTAGACAGAGCATTTGCAGAGGAATAAATGTGGTATAGAGACTTGTGACATCAATTTCTTGAGGCCGTCGCTTGTACATTAAAGACCATTGCTGTTTAATATCTCCATCGTTAAACAGCATGTGTTCCAGATGAAGATCTTTCCTCAACCCCATCGGTTCGCGGCATTGGTTCACGCTCACTTGAATGCCGTGTTTTTCAAATGTCTTTTGAAAAGTAATAGCGGGGGCCATGGTGTACTTATCGCACACTGTTCCCGACCAATCCAGCACACACGCCTTTACACGCTTCGGAGTCATATGTCTTGTAAATGTTTTCATTCTTGTGTAGTATGTTCTTCGGCGTCTTCTATTATTTTGTAGTACAATTATCTTTATACCACTGGTTTAGAGCGTTGATTTAGACCATTGGAATATACCTCGGGGCGAGAGGTTCATACAGTTTCACGAGAAACTCTCCCGAGTAGGCATCGATATAAATGACGTCGTCCGCATAGAGCTCTTTGCACCCATACGAGTTCATACAATTTTTTCTTCGCGCGTTGTGAATGGGAAGCTGAACCATGTTATGCGCGTCGGTCATAGTGTAGTACATCCATTTAGATGACCGAGCGTACGTCTGCCGCCCGTACAAAGGAAGCACCTGACCTCGTTTATCATCCGGTGAATTCATTTCGTGGAGTGTGCCAATTTGTTGATACTGGGGAGCGGGTCCTCGTGTAGGTACGTTGACAGGGATCCACGTCTTCTGAATGCGTGTGATAGAGTCTTTTGCAATGCGCGACAGACGTTGATAGTCTTTCCACACGAAAAAGGCAACAATGATAAAGGCGACAACCAATAGATAAACCATCCTTTCTTCAAAACACATGAAACCACTTGCACATTTTGCCATGATTATATGTGTTATAGAAAGATAAAGTTTTCGCTTCATTTAGATATGTTGACAGATGTTGACCCATAACTTCACTAATTCTTCTTCTCTTTCGTAAAAGTTAGCCGTGATCTTTTTGGATCTTTTTCTGGATCCCTTAAGAAGTAGACATTATTTTGGTCAGGCACCGCATCGTCTAATTACGTCTTCATTCCCACCACTTTTCTAAAATCCTACAACATTATGGATACCGGCACTTGTACTTTCATATGGATTATAAAATCCAAGGGATGAGTCTGTGAAATTTCCTAGAAACTAGTTGTCTTCCAAATATAAAATAAAATGGAAGATATTCCATCATATTCCATTCTGCGCAATTCAACCACACATGTACGCATACACTTGTTTAGACACGTGTACTCCGAATGGACGAATTTGACCACTGTGTGATACGTAAGACTTGTTGGTCAATAAGGTTTCCTTTTCTTTCTCTGTTTCCTTTGACATGTAGACAAGACACAATCCATACACACTTCCATAGAGCTCCACCAAACCCTTTGCAATCACTCTGGAGACTGACGGGATCTGAGCGAATTGCGAAATCGAGCACATTCGTGGTGTCATATTCTGCTTCTTTTCTGATTTAATGATACAACGGGTTGCTTCATCCAGGCTCACAACGCCCCCTACAACCGGAGCACCGTCTGATACAAAAAGGTCGGGTTTCTTATGTAACTTATCATACATTTGGTGTAAGAAATAGAGTGTGTGATGCAGAGATGGTGTAGATAGCATGCGAATCTTATCCCGAACACACATATTCAGAATACTGCTCACAACCGTCTTTGTAGGAAGGCGGTTAATTTTCGATTGCGGTGTGGTCTTGCGTACAATCCCTTCGAGCAAATACACAAATTCCAAACCGGACGCCTTCAAACGGAGTTTCTGCTCGCGGTATCGACCGTCCTTGATCGAGGCTGCTAAATCATCTAAGCTCTTGCGTTCGATGATAAGAACAACTTTTCCATTTTGCACACAGTGTACGTCACCGATGTCAAGGGTTTTAATCCGTACATTTTCAAATCCGTGTGCCTCGTTCTGAAAGTATTCGATTACCTTTTTCTCTCGGGTGTCAATAATAAACTCAAAGGAATTCATCTTTGGTAACGAGTCGTCCTATGTGTGCGCGAATAGTGTTTAAATGATATGAACACTAAACTTTTATTATTATTATTGAAAAAAAATGAAACAATATCCCTTTTCAAAGTCCAATGTAAAACAAACAAAAAAAACAGTGTATTCTAACAAAAATATGCCCAAAATTAAAAAATTAACAGATCTATGCGTTCAGGCAATATGCTCTGATACCAATGTTGAACAGAAGCAATGCAACATCGATTCATTACGAGGAAAGCAATTGGGGTTCCCAAAACCATGGGACTATATCACACTCGAAATTAACGTTGAAGGAGCCGATGGTGAACGCGTTTCCATGTGTCTGGATAACACACGCCTAGAATTCGAAGGGATGCCAATTTTGTCCCCTTTGGACTGTTTATCCAAGAAACCATCGTTTATTGAACTACAAATTTCGCGAACGCCAGAAGAAGGTGGGTTGTGTATATTGACCTGGTACATCCACTACGTGGAATATACAAATTCCATTCTGGAAGTATCGTATGATATTACGAATTCAAAGAATCTCGATCTGGCTCTAAAAGTTGAAACGGATTGGAATGCACGCCTAGACCCCGAAATTATCACATGTAAATTTCACAAAAACAAATGGAAACGCCGTTTCTTTGACATTCTGTCGAAATTGTACATTTCAAAATCTCTGCATGACTGCGACGTTATGTCACCGATGCGGGCGAATACGTGGCCTAGTGTCAAAGAATATGTGCAGAACATTATGAAATCAAACCACGAAAACGTGATGCTGAACTTCGATGTGATGCAGGATGTGGACGAACACCTCGGCGAACTGGTCAATGAGAATCAGGGTGATTATATTTGTCTCAAAATGGAATACTTGTAACAGTAAAAATATACACACAAAACGATGAAAAAATATACAGGTCGATTTTTTTCGTATAAAAATATTATAATACATATATGGACATATGGACATTATAATAGGCACATTAGGCGGCATTCTGGTCGCACATTTTACCAGCAATCGTGACAGTCAATATGGAGGAAATGCAAATGAGGATGTTCTAGACCAATTACACGGTTTGGGACGGAGGAAAGAATTGCGAAGAGGGGTACAGGGTAAGAAATGTTACAATGTCTTGGAACTGAATGATGTAGACATCGCTAATTATTTGAGGGAAAATAAGGATCATTTTGTAATTCATTTGGGTGGTAAAAAATACGATGCATGCAACAGTTTGGAGAATATGAGAGACACATATTCCTTCGAAGCAGATGGCAAAAAAAGATTCAAGGTGTGGTATGCGTGCAACAATAATGATGGTAGACTTGGCCCGCAAAACATAGACCGTTCGGTCGAATATGTTAATATGACACAAACATTCAGTACCTTTGTTGAGAAACCAAAATGGGTTTATCGAGGAAGTGTGCCAGAACCACGCGTGTTCCATTTACAAAAAAATGGCGAGCGCAAAGGAATGATTTCAAACCATATCCTCGACTTTAATGACAGTCATTTCAGCGGAGACCATTGTAATCAAAGAAATCCGGTTTCTATTTATAGACTGGTTGCTGGTCATAAGAATACCGCCACTAACTCCGAATCGAATAGCATGAACGGCTACGATTTGATCAGGGCAGTCAAAGAGGGCAATACCGCCATTGTCGAGCGGCTCCTCGCCGTGCCGGGTATT
>Ga0115570_10003279_pt1 | contig 12034 bp, 11 predicted proteins | sample COGITO_mtgs_1205_3_FD_87294 | JGI IMG/M metagenome (GOLD analysis project Ga0115570, IMG submission 87294) | Pelagic marine microbial communities from North Sea - COGITO_mtgs_120524 | ecosystem: Environmental > Aquatic > Marine > Epipelagic | place: Germany:Helgoland, sampling site Kabeltonne... | reverse complement strand
CGACCAACGTGAAGAATTGGAGCGCCAGCGTGACCAAATCGAGCACCTACAAGGAGCGCGGCGGAACACGTTAGTTGCCATAAATACAGCGCTAAACACTGACGCTAAGCGCAAAGCCAAGCTAGAGGCCGACAGTCAGCAACTGCAAACGCTTCTCGAAGCGCTCCGACAAACCTTGGCAGAGCTCGATACACCAAGTAGCTATACCCCCTTCAGTACTGCCAAAGGTCAACTACCCAGCCCTGTGCGCGGCAAAGCGGGCAACCGCTATGGTGCGCGTACGAATGTTGCTGATATGCGCTGGCGCGGTTGGCTAATACCGGCACCAGAGGGCGCTGAAATAAAGGCTATTCATCACGGTCGAGTCGTTTACGCTGACTGGCTTCGAGGCCAAGGCTTGCTGCTGATTATCGACCATGGGGAAGGCTATCTGAGCCTTTACGGCCATAATCGGAGTTTACAACGCGAAGTCGGAGATTGGGTGAAACCTGGCGACATCATTGCGACAGTGGGCGCTAGCGGTGGTGCGACCAGCCCAGGGTTATACTTTGAAATTCGCCACGATGGGCAGCCAGTCAATCCGAGTAGCTGGATCAAACGCTAAAGCAGGCCTGCTTAGCGATTTGATGGCTCATCAGTGCGGAGCGCATGGATCGGGCTCAGAATCAGGTAAGATAGGTTTATTAGTCTGTGAGAGAACTCTGCATGTTTGCTGTTTACCGAAAATCCATACTTGTCTGCCTCGTCAGTTTGCTGGCATCAGGGGTCAATGCACAGGATTCCCAGCAGAGTGAGGATCCCCATGCACCCAGTAAGAGTCATGAGGCGCTGCCGTTAAAAGAGTTACAGACCTTTGCTGACGTCTTTAAACAAATCCGTTCAGGCTACGTAGAAGAAATTCCCGACAGCACTCTGTTCGAGTACGCCGTTCGAGGAATGCTTGATGGCCTCGATCCGCATTCAGTTTATCTGACCAAAGAGGATTATTCAGACCTTCAAACAACCACCGACGGAGAGTTCTCAGGGCTTGGCATCGAAATCGGTCGTAAGGGTAACTACATCGAAATTATTTCACCGATTGACGGGTCACCAGCAGCGGAGGCAGGTCTTCAGCCGGGGGACGTGATCCTTAAACTGAACGAAACCTCAGTAAAAGGCCTATCAATAGATGAAGCGGTAGAGATCATGCGCGGCCCTATTGGCAGTCCTATCGATTTAGAGATCGGACGCTCGGGTGAAACAAAGCCACTCGAGATAACGGTCGTCCGCGACACGATAAAGGTGGCCAGCGTACGTTCGAGAATGATCACACCGGGTTATGGTTATTTGCGGATTGCACAATTCCAACGCAACACGGGCGATGAAGTTAAAACTGCCCTCACCAAGCTGATCGAGGAGCAAGCACTCAAAGGTTTAGTCATTGATTTACGCAACAATCCTGGTGGCGTGCTCGGCGCAAGTGTTGGCGTATCGGAGGCGGTGCTTGATGGCGGCCTTGTGGTCTATACCGAAGGAAGACACCCAAGCTCTGAAGAGCAGTTTACAGCGCAAGCAGGAGACCTTCTCAATGGCGCGCCCATTGTTGTGCTGATCAATGGCGGCTCGGCGAGCGCAGCAGAAATCGTAGCCGGCGCGCTACAGGACCGAGGTCGCGCCGTCGTCATGGGCACTCGCAGCTTTGGAAAAGGTTCGGTTCAAACTGTACTGCCTGTATCTGAGACACGTGCCGTAAAACTCACGACCGCTCGATACTTCACCCCCAATGGCCGCTCCATTCAGGCTGAAGGCATTGTCCCCGATATTGTTGTAGAGAGGGGCAAAATAACCAGCCTTGAGGGAGGTCGGCGAATCACAGAAGCCGATCTTCGCGGTCGTCTCGACAACGCCCACAGCGACGCAGATAGCGATGTCGAAAATAGCACCAATGAATTCAGTGCTGAGAGCGAGAAGCTTGCCGAAATGCGTGAAAATGATAATCAGCTATATGAGGCGCTGACCTTGCTACGGGGCGTCAATCTACTGACTAAACGCGAAGCACACAGCGACGCTTCTCACGCCCCGACAAATACGGAAGCCACAGTTACCGATGAGCCTCAGAGTTCTGCGGGCACTGAGTGAAGCGCTCGCTACTTGCTACGGCCCTAGTAGCATTTACAGCGGTTGCTGGCGCTGACTGCCCCTCTTCTGGGCGCGCACGACTCGCCATTATTATTGATGATATTGGTTACCATTGGGAGCGTGGCCGGGCACTCGCGGCGCTCCCAGCGCCTATTACCCTTTCGGTTATCCCCGCAACCCCTCACGGCAAACAACTTGCAGAAGAAGGATTGCGGCGGGGCAAAGAAATCATGGTTCACATGCCCATGTCGTCGGCTCACAGGGTCCTTACTGAGCCCCTAGCACTCACAAGCGACCTCAGCGACGAGGACTTTGAGACAGTATTTCACCAAGCATTGGCTGACATACCCAGTGCTACCGGCATGAATAACCACATGGGCAGCAGTTTGACCCAAGATTACAGGGCGATGTCGCATCTCATGCGTTTATTGAAAGAGGAAAACTTTTTTTGGGTTGATTCCCGCACAACTGCAGATACAGTAGCGGCACAGCTTGCTACCGCCGAAGGGGTCCCTAACGCATCCAGAGCAGTTTTTCTTGATAACGAGCGCGACCCTGAGCTGATTGCGCAACACTTACAAGAAGCCGTTGAAATAGCGGAAAGTGAGGGCAGTGCAATCGCTATTGGCCATCCTTACCCAGAGACCTTACAAACTTTAAAATACAATCTGCCGCGACTGCCCGACTCGGTGCTACTGACGCCGGCATCTATTATTGCGCGGTGTGCGCAGACTCAAAGCCTGACTTCGATACCTTGAGCGGCCATAAATGCTTTGGCCTCGGGAATAGTGTGCTCACCAAAGTGAAAGATACTTGCTGCTAATACCGCATCTGCACCACCCTTGGTAACGCCATCCGCTAAGTGCTGCAAAGTGCCCACGCCACCAGATGCGATAATAGGTATATCAACAGCGTCGGCAATTGCTCGAGTAATCACAAGCTCGAAGCCGTCTTTAGTGCCATCTCTATCCATACTGGTCAGAAGAATTTCACCTGCACCAAGAGTCGCCATACGCTTCGCCCAAGAGACGGCTTCGATGCCAGTAGGATTTCGACCGCCATGGGTAAACAACTCATAGCGAGGACTGTCTGCATCGCCTCCCTGAGCGTCACTGACCCGTTTGACATCCATCGCTACAACAATGCACTGGGCACCGAAGCGGGCCGAAGCCTGCGCTACTAAATCGGGATTATGGATGGCGGCAGTGTTAATACTGACTTTATCGGCGCCTGCATTGAGCATTGTGCGAATATCATCGACCGACCGAATCCCACCGCCAACCGTTAGCGGGATAAACACCTCACGCGCAATTTTCTCTACCGTGTGAACGGTGGTGTCGCGGCCCTCATGGCTGGCGGTAATGTCCAGAAAAGTGATCTCATCGGCGCCCTGCTCGTTGTAGCGTCGAGCAATCTCCACGGGATCACCGGCATCGCGAATACCCACGAAATTGACGCCCTTAACTACGCGACCACAGTCAACATCGAGACAAGGGATAATGCGTTTTGCTAAAGCCATTAATTACCACTCATGAGGGCGTCGATTAGCGCGTTGGCCTCGGCCAACTGAAGGGTGCCCTCGTAAATAGCGCGGCCTGTTATCGCACCCTCGATACCTTCATGGGCATGCACTGCAAGCGCACGAATATCATCAAGGTCAGTGATGCCACCGGAAGCAATAACGGGAATACTTGAAGCGCGGGCCATTTCTAGAGTTGCCTCTACATTGACGCCCTGCATCATCCCATCGCGGGCAATATCGGTGTAGATAATGGCGCTAACCCCTGCTTGCTCAAAGGATTTAGCGAGTTCAGTGGCGGCAGTCGAACTGACCTCAGCCCAACCATCTGTCGCTACCATGCCGTGTTTAGCGTCAATGCCCACAATCACTTTACCGGGAAACGCCTGGCACGCGGTGCGTACAAAATCAGGCTCTTTCACTGCTTTGGTCCCGAGAATAACGTAGCTCACACCTGCTTTTAGATAGCGCTCGATCGTCGGCAAGTCGCGAATACCACCACCGATTTGAATGGGCAGGTTGGGGTGTGCTCGGGCGATCGCTTCCACTGCGGCCGCGTTCATCGGCTCACCTTCGAAAGCGCCGTTTAAATCAACCAAATGCAAGCGACGCGCACCCTCTTCAACCCAACGCGTTGCTGTAGCCGCGGGGTTATCGGAAAAAACCGTGCTGTCATCCATTAGCCCCTGACGCAGGCGCACGCATTGGCCGTCTTTAAGATCGATCGCGGGGATAACTAGCATTGTCCATTCCAAGTGAGAAAATTTGAGAGTAGCCGGAGTCCGAGATCATGACTCTTTTCCGGATGAAACTGCACTGCAAATAGGTTGTCACGCGCCAGTGCGGCAGCGCCGGTGACACCGTAGTCAAACGTGCCCGCAACCAGAGCGGAATCGGCAGCATCGACCCAATAGCTGTGAACAAAGTAAAAACGACTGTGATCAGGTATGCCCGTCCAAAGTGGGTGGTCCAGTGCCTGATCGACATGGTTCCAACCCATGTGTGGCACCTTTAAGCGCTCACCTTCGGTCGTGCAATGCTCATGCCCAAAGAATCGAACATGACCATCGATAATACCTAATGTATCCACACCGCCATTCTCCTCAGAATGGCTCAGCAAGGCTTGCATTCCCACGCAAATGGCGAGCACAGGTTTGTTGCCGTCTGCTAACGCATCGACTAATAAACGGTCGCAGCCCAAGCGTCTTATTTCAGTCATGCAGTCACGAATTGCGCCGACACCTGGGAATACCACATGATCAGCGCGTGCAATGGCTTTAGGGTCATGAGTGACGACCACTTCGCCTGCGCCGGCGCACTCAAGTGCGCTAGCCACTGAGTGCAAATTTCCCATGCCGTAATCAATAACAGCAACGCTTGTCGACACGGACTTAGAGTACTCCCTTGGTCGAAGGCGTTATTCCTGCCATAGCGGGATCACGCGTAAGCGCCATACGCAGTGCGCGACCGAAGGCTTTAAAGACAGTCTCGGCCTGGTGGTGAGCATTGTGGCCGCGCAAATTATCGATATGCAGTGTCACATTGGCGTGGTTAACAAACCCTTGGAAAAATTCCACAAACAGGTCGACGTCGAAAGTACCTATCACAGCCCGCGTGAAGGGAACTTTAAATATCAGACCGGGGCGGCCGGAAAAATCCACGACCACACGTGAAAGTGCCTCGTCTAAGGGCACATAAGCGTGCCCATAACGGAGCAATCCCTTCTTGTCGCCAACTGCCTGTGCAAATGCCTGACCAAGAGTAATACCAATATCTTCAACCGTATGGTGGGCATCGATATGCAAATCACCTTTAGCTAGGACTTTAATATCCATCATGCCGTGACGCGCTATTTGATCAAGCATGTGCTCAAGAAACGGGATGCCAGTATCAAATTCTACTTTGCCCGACCCGTCGAGGCACAAATCAACGCTGATCTGAGTCTCAAGCGTATCCCTGCTCACATTGGCACTGCGAGGTTCAGTGGACTCTGTCATGAAAAGCTCCTTGCTCAATTGAGATGCATTAGGGGACATTACCCGTAACTATCGCCCGTAACTATCACCCGTAACTATGATTTGCGTCTATTATCCGCGACTACCTTAGCTACGACTGCCCATGCCTTTACTGCCTCTACCCTTAAGAGCGCGGCACGCTACACTAGGGCGCGGATTGTATCCAAACATGGCGAACACTTCACTCATACAATTTACAACCCTGATACGGACCAAGTGTGGCAATACTAAAAGAACAGGCTAGCTTTGCTGACCGACTGCTCGGCTGGTTCGATGTGTGGGGACGTCGAGATCTACCTTGGCAAAAAGGTATCACGCCCTATCGGGTGTGGGTGTCAGAAATCATGCTGCAACAAACCCAAGTCGCGACGGTCATCCCGTACTTCGAGCACTTCATGCAACGCTTCCCCTCAGTGGCTGAACTAGCAGGAGCCAGCGAAGATGAGGTTCTCAACTTATGGACTGGCCTCGGCTACTATTCGCGCGCGCGAAATCTCCACAAAACAGCACGACGCATTGTTCACGATTTCGCGGGTGAATTTCCCCGTGATACCGCGCTGCTTGAAACGCTGCCGGGTATTGGCAGGTCAACCGCGGGCGCGATAGCGAGTATCGCCATGGGAATTCGAGCGCCGATTCTCGATGGCAATGTTAAACGTGTACTGGCACGGCATCATTGCGTGGATGGCTGGCCAGGGAAAACGGCGACGGCTAAGAAGCTTTGGTTTTTGGCTGACCTACATACTCCCGAGATACGCGTTGCAGACTACACCCAGGCAATCATGGACTTGGGCGCCACACTCTGTACACGCAGCCGGCCCGACTGCGATCGCTGCCCAATGCAAACAAGCTGTGAAGCCTATGCACTGAACAGCCCCACCAGTTTTCCCGGCAAAAAACCCAAAAAAGTGCTGCCCGTTAAAAGTGCTCTATTCGTGATAGCACGCAATGCTGAAAACGCTCTATGGCTAGAAAAACGCCCACCTAGCGGCATTTGGGGCGGGCTATGGAGCTTCCCCGAACTCCAAAGTGAAGACCAAATTGCCGAATGGTGTCAGCGCACTCTAAACGCCGATGTGGATTGCATCGAATTGGCTCCTCCATTAAGGCATACTTTTAGTCACTTTCATTTAGACATCCAACCAGCGATTATTACCGTATGCCAGAGCTCACAGCGCCAACACGCGACTCAGGTAAATGATGCGCCGCAAGCCGGATGGATGTCCAAAACGGCGATCACTCAAAAAGGCCTGCCTGCACCGGTTGTGCGGCTAATGAACGTATTGGCCCTTGTGTGAATGTCGCGCTGGATACAAGGTTGGCACCAGACCATTGCAGTAGATCAATAAAGGAGCTACCCGTGACAAGAACCGTGCACTGTAGGCGCTACAAAGAAGAACTAGAGGGTCTCGATCGAGCACCACTGCCGGGCCCCAAAGGTCAGGAGATTTTTGAAACCGTGTCGAAGAAGGCATGGCTCGAGTGGCAGGCGGAGCAAACAATGCTTATTAATGAGAAACATTTGAGCATGATGGATCCCGATTCGCGCAAATACCTCCAACAGCAAATGGACAGATTTCTTGCGGGAGACAGCTATGATCGCGCCGAAGGGTATGTAGCGCCCACGGAGTGAGCATTCGTCGCCGATGCCACATACACTATTGGCGTTAACTATGACCAATCCACGATTTTGGAATCGATTTATGCGCGTGCTTCCTTGGGCCGTTACCGTTGGGGTCTGTTTTGTAGTCACAGGCTTATTAACTGGCATTAAATACCTTCAATATGCCAATGCTATGGCAATGGTAGAGAGCTTTCCGCCGCCTTATTCAGTCGTGAGCGCCGAAAATGTTGCGGCCACCGAATGGACACCTGTGCGCAGGCTCACAGGCACGGTAAGAGCGCCTCAATTCGTACAAATTGCCGCGGAGGCCACAGGCCGTGTCATCGAATTACCCGCCGCTGCTGGTCATATCGTGAATACCGGCGACATTGTGCTCAAACTGTTTGATGAAGACTTAAAAGCTCAGCGAGACGCTTTGGTTGCGGATCTTAATTTGGTCAAAGTACAGCTGGAGCGAGTCCAAAAGCTCAAGCAACAGTCGCTGGCCTCACAAGACCAGCTCGATACGTTGCTCGCTCGCGGAGAGAGCTTACGCGCGCAAATCGCATCAACCGATGCGCAACTGAGTCGGCTCACTCTTCGGGCTCCCTTCACTGGCAGACTCGGCATTTATACCCAATCGGTAGGCGACCTCATTCGGACGGGTGACATACTCACGACACTAACCGGAGTTAGCAGTGCGCGTTGGATTGATTTTAAGATACCCCAAGGCGTTGCCCGAGTGAGTCCCGGCGATACTGTGCGCATCATGTCACTCAACGATGAGCTGCTTGGTGAAGCAACCATTATTGCCGTCTCGGATGCTCTTACAAGCGGATTGCGGGCCTACGATGTGCGCGCCGAGATCGAAGACGCCAGCCTGCGTCATGGGGAGCTTGTTCTAGTCGAGGTGCGCACCCGAGACGCCCGAATTACCTTTTCATTACCAGGGCCCGCTGTCCGCTGGGATATCGAAGGCCCCCATGTCTTTGTGCTGAGAGACGCGGAACCTAATGCCCATGTTAGGCATCGGGCTGAGCTCCGCCGGATCAGTGTGCTGGGTGATCAAGATGGACGAGTCATTGCACTTGGGGATATTAAAGAAGGCGAGACCATTGCTTTTAACGGCGCGTTTAAGCTCAGCGATGATAGCCTCGTCAAGATCGCCGGTGAGGATCGAGGGCGATGAACGCCCACCCCGAAACAGTGCCACGCTGGACCGACCTTTTCGTCACGCGACCTGTTATCGCCGTTGTTTTATCGCTAGCGCTGCTACTTATCGGTATTCGCTCTGCTTTTGAACTTCCCGTTATTCAATTTCCAGTCATTCAAAGCTCGTCACTGGAAATAAGTACTATTTATCCCGGGGCCAGCGCAGAAACTGTACGAGGCTTTGTCTCGGAGCCTATTGAGCGCGTCGCTGCCAGCGTCCCGGGCGTTGACTACGTCGATTCAACCACCACCAGCGGCTCAAGCTTGGTAAGGGTTTGGCTTAAGCTCAATGAGAACAGTACCGATGCCTTAGCTGAGCTCAATACGCGCCTGAGCCAAATCCGCTATGAATTGCCCGATGGTACTGAAGATCCGTCCATTGAGGTCGTCCGCGCAGACAGCCCCTATGCCAGCTTTTATTTAGCGCTCAGCGTGCCAAAGGACGAAACTCGGGCTTCTATCACCGATCTTATGCAGCGGGATATTTTGCCGCGGCTAACGTCAATTCCCGATGTACAAAACGCGATTAACTCGGGTATCCGACCCGCCATGCGTATCTGGCTAGATACACCGCGTATGGCGGCACTCGATGTGAGTGCGAGCGATATTCAAAATGCGCTTCGAAGTAACAACGTCATCAGTACGCTGGGGCGTTCACAGAACAACACACAGCAGGTCGACCTGGTTGGGAATACCGAAGCGCGGACGCCTGAGGACTTTGCCAATATCGTACTCAAGACGGGCGATGGCGTTGATGTCCGCCTCGGTGATATCGCACGCATTGAAGCGGGTGCTGAGGAAGCCCGCCGCTTGACCCGCTACAGCGAGACAGACGTGGTATTTATTGGGATTTACCCATCCCCTGGTGCGAATGAAATTGCCGTCGCAGACGCCCTATACGCTGAAGTTGCTGCGATTAATAAATCCCTGCCGGATGATCTCGAATTCTTTATCGCGTATGACGTAACGCAGTATATGCGCGACGCGCTGAGGGATATTTTTATTACGCTCGCCGAAACCATTGTCTTGGTAGGTTTCGTAGTCGTGGCCCTTATGGGTTCATTTCGAACTGCCTTAGTGCCGCTCCTCACAATTCCTATTTCGCTGCTCGGAGCGACAGCCGCCATGTCGCTAATGGGCTTTTCATTGAACCTGCTCACTATTTTGGCAATCGTCTTATCGGTGGGCTTGGTAGTCGATGACGCCATTGTGGTCGTGGAAAATGTCGCCAGAAATCTGCGTGAAGGCATGACCCGCCGCCAGGCTGCGCTTGCTTCATCCCGAAGACTTCTTGCACCCATTGTTGCAATGACCGTTACCCTCGCCGCAGTCTATGCGCCCATCGGGCTGCTTAGCGGCCTTACAGGCGTCTTGTTTAAAGAGTTTGCATTTACCCTCGCGGTCGCCGTACTGATATCTGGCGTTGTCGCTCTAACGCTCTCCCCTATCATGAGTGCCTGGGTGTGCCCTGACCAAGGCCATGAAACGGTAGCGTCCCGCTGGGTTAATAAACGTTTCGACGCATCGGCGACTGTTTATGCCAAAGTAGTGGACTTCTCACTGCAGTACCGCTGGCAGCTCATTGTTGCGGGCGTGTTTTTCAGCCTTTCAACTGTGCCGCTATACCATTACTCCTTAAAGGAACTGGCGCCTGTTGAAGACCAAAGCGGCGTGACCATCGTCGCCGACGCAGCGCCCGACAGCGCGATCGAAGATACCTTTGCCAACATGCGCCAAGTCGTCAGTACCCTTGCTCAATATGAAGGCGCGCTTCAAATATGGCACGTAGCTTTATCTTCGGGAGGCTACGGCGGTCAGGACTTTGTAGAAACCGGCGATCGAGATTGGGCGCTACAAGATCGTGTTTTTGAGATGTACGATGACCTCAAGCAAATCGCATCTCTAAGCGTATTTCCAATCATGGATTCCAGTCTGCCTAGCGCCGGGCAATTTGATGTCGAGGTAGCCATAAGTAGTTCTCACGATGCGGCGACAATGCTGCCTTACGCGCAGCAGCTTGTGAAAGCGGCTGAAGAGTCCGGCCTGTTTATGTTCGCCGATACCGATCTTCGCGTGGATCTCGTACAAGCGCGAATCGACATTGATAAACAGCGCGTTGCAGATCTCGGCATGTCATTAAGCGATATTTCAAACCAAATCGGGTTACTTAATTCTGAAGCCTATGTCACGCGCTTTGACGACCGGGGACGCGCTTATCGCGTGATCCCTAAAGTGGCTAAAAGCGAGCGTACCTCACCTGAAGCCATTCTTGACATGCCGATTCGGACACCCACGGGTGAACTCATTCCTCTTGGCGCGCTAGCTACCTTAGAACGAGTCACGGCACCTCGCGCGCTCACGCGGTTCCAACAGAAAAATGCATTCAAAATTTATGGCGGCGTTATTCCCGGTACAACCAAAGAGCAGGGACTGGCGTTTATCGAGAAGACGGCAGCTGCGATCTTACCCAACGGTTATGTTCTAGACTACACGGGAGAATCCCGAGAGATTCGCAATGAAGGCAGTACGCTTCTGGGTGTGCTCGCGCTTGCCATGGCGCTCGTCTTTTTCGTGCTGTCCATTCAATTTAATAGCTTCAGAGATCCGCTCATTATTCTGCTTGGCTCGATCCCTCTTGCCCTGTTTGCGGCGCTAGTCATCACCTTTAGCAATTTAACAACCATCAATATTTATTCTCAGGTTGGCCTCATTACGCTTGCAGGACTCGTGGCCAAGAACGCGATATTAATCGTAGAGTTTGCCAACCAGGCTCAGCGCGATGGCCTCGCCAAGATCGACGCCATTCGCGCCGCTTCGGCAAGCCGCCTGCGCCCCGTTCTAATGACCACTGGCGCAACGGTATTAGGCCACTTTCCGCTCATTCTCGTGTCAGGAGCAGGTTCGGAAGCACGCAACAGTATTGGCTTTATATTGGTGGTGGGCATGCTCATCGGCACGTTCTTTACGCTGGTTATGTTACCTGCGATCTATGCGGTCTTAGCGTCTGATCATGGCACAGAGATTGCTGATCAAGCCGACGGGATAACAGTGCCACCTTCGGCTATTGTCCAGGTAGATGCGGGTTAACTCGCGCTTGACCTTATGCTGCGACAAAGGTTTAATACGCGGCCTCCACATTTGGCCCAGATAGCTCAGTTGGTAGAGCAGGGGATTGAAAATCCCCGTGTCGGCGGTTCGATTCCGTCTCTGGGCACCACTTTCCCTATTGGTCTTTATAAATAAAGGCTTTAAGGCGAATAACCCGACTATTCTATCATAATTCCTATCATAATCTGCAGCTCAACCCGCTATCCCTTGCTCGTATCGGTGGCTGGCACATGGCTAGCGGTGGCATGTCCAAGATCATGCTCAGCTATGGTCGCGGCATAGACGACAGTGAACTTGTCACCAGTCTTACGGCTGATGCTCGGATTATCTGGGGACATTTACTCTAGTCCTGCTTCCGACTGCATAGGCGAGCGATTTAGGGGGGGGGCCTGTTGGCTTATGCGAAAACGGGGGGTGGAGCTTCCGTTTGCAAAAGGCAACTTTTGCTCAGCAAAAAGG
>Ga0115570_10003263_pt1 | contig 12071 bp, 9 predicted proteins | sample COGITO_mtgs_1205_3_FD_87294 | JGI IMG/M metagenome (GOLD analysis project Ga0115570, IMG submission 87294) | Pelagic marine microbial communities from North Sea - COGITO_mtgs_120524 | ecosystem: Environmental > Aquatic > Marine > Epipelagic | place: Germany:Helgoland, sampling site Kabeltonne... | reverse complement strand
TGGTTTGCAACCCTCCAATAACTGAGATGAAACCTTAATTTACCAGAGTATTTATAGCTTAATTTTGTAAAAATATCCGTAGTCTTATCAAAACCAAATCCTCTAAAACCTGATATATTGTCCCAAGGATTCACTAAATTAGATTTATTTAATGCTAAGGTATCCAGCAATAAATCTTGATCCTCACCTAAATAAACACGATCATCAAATTCATACACACTGTAGTTTTCTTCTGTTGTATGCTGACCACTAAACCAAAACCTTAATTTTGGAATCCCTAATACTGGACCACCAATACCAAAATTGTAATCATTCAAACCCCTTAACTTATCAAAGTTTTCAGTATCTTTTGTTTTACCACGAAGCTCATTCAAAAAAGCACCAACCAAACTAGTCTCATATTCAAAATGGTATTCAATGTTTTCACCACCAGATGAGGTGTGCCAATTTGAAACCGCTGACATTGCATCACCATATTCTGCATTGAAACCGCCTGGCTGCCAATCAAATTCATTAATTGCAAATAAGTTCAACCTTGTGCCAGAGCCAATACCACCGAAAATTGGATTTCTTATATACATACCATCAATCATGTAAGCGATTTCTCCAGACCTACCACCTCGAACATGGACTTCTTCAAGACCTCTTTCCTCCTGGTTCGGAATGCCCCTGGTTTTACTCTCAACTTTTACAACGCCAGATTGTAAAGAGTAGAGCTCAGACATATCTCGAATAGGCAACGACTGAATGGCTTCTTTATCCACCGTGATTTTTTTCGACGTACTGCCTCGTTCTACCAAAGGCCTCGTTCCTAAAACTTCTACCTCGTCACCCTCAACGGCTGCAACAGGCAACGTTGGATTTAGCCAAACAGTTTGGTCCATCACAACATGAATTTCTTTATATGTTTTCTTTTGATAACCCACCATTTGAACGACGACATCGTACTTACCAACTGGTATATTTAGAATAATAAAATTACCGTTTACATCAGCTGCTGCACCAACGCCCAAACCGGGTAGATAAATAGTCGCCCCCGGCAACTCCATTGAGTCCTCATCAGAGACTTTACCACGAATAGTTCCGTCTGTCCCAGCAACAACAAAACCAGATAGATAGATAAGGGCTAATAATAAAAGTCTACTAATCATTCAACAATCTCACGCATATCAATAGTATGAAAACCAATCTGATTGCTTATTTTAAAAGCGTCATAATTAAAATCAGGCAGGTCTTTAAAATTCTCTTTTTTGACTACTTGAGCGGGGTTATATATTTGTCTAAAAACATTGCCAGATTTATTCACATTAATTTCAGCTAGCTCAATCCTCGAAAACCCCGACCATGTTTGCCCATTCTCATCCACCTCTCCAGAAGAAAATGAGTCAGCATATGGACTTTCTGTCCAACGAATGTATAGGTCACTTTTTACTATTTCATGGTCTTTTGCAAGCCAGGTGTAAACTTTTTGACCATATTCAACGCCAGAACCCATCATAGTCATATTCGTTGTGCTTGTAATTTTAAAACAATCAACAAATGTCGTATCTACTTGAGGGCAGTCTTCTTCAAAATCAGCTATTGATTCATCCCTAAGGCAGTTATATGAGCCATTGTTGAATATTGCTTTAATTTTAGCTGCTGGAACTGTTACTTCAGCTCTCTCAACCTCAAATGACTTCTCAATTAGGTACACAGCTATTTCAGTTGTGTCATAATACGCGGTATCTACATGCTCACCATCTCGAAATAGACCATTGTAAGAATATAAATAGATATCTTTTTCTAATTGTGTTTTGTGCCAAAAACCTTGACTAACTTGAGATTCACTCCAATAAAACCCTAATGGCAAAAAGTAACTCTTATATAAATGCTGATTTATATGCTGATCTTTTGAAAAAATTTGATAATCATAATCGACTCTTAATCCATCATCCCCGATACGATTAGAAAGCAACTCGGTTTTTGTTACATAGAAATCTCCAGGCTGCTGAGAACTATCGTCAATATAGCCGACTACATCATTTGTGTAAAGAGTCACCAGAGAATCAATATCCCCGACTTCTTTTCTTTTTGTGTCAACAAATGAAACAGTTTCTATAATGTTCTGATAAACAATTCCCCACCTATTTGTAACACTATCACCAATACTAATACTGAGTAACAACTCCGGATTTTCTGAGTCTGTCCAATCTACTAAAATATTATTGGGCACAGAGCCAATTTTATATAAATGTTTTTCTACACCGCCATCAGAATCATTAACAGTATATTCTTCAATATCATCATACTGACCATTACCCTTATCAATTATTTCTGCGGTATCCCACCCATTATTACAGTTTCTGTCTTCATAGGGTTCTCCAATATCATAAACCCCATTTCCATTAACATCATAATAGGTTTCAGCCGGATCTAAGATATCATTTCCTCTATCAATAAATTCATAAATAACATCATCTAAATTGCCGTCACCATTGTAATCAAAATTGTCATTATTTTCGAAAAATGTGTCCTTCATATCCCCGTCATTATTATAGTCAGCAACCCCAAGTTCAGCCTGATCCCACAGGTTATTATCATTACAATCAGTGTTTGTCCTAAATATTAGAGAGTCAACATGCATTTGAGTTCTTGCAAACTCGAAATTGTTAGTAAAAACAATTAAATCATCCTTTATAAAAGAATAACTAGTATCCTGCCACTCTGAAGTATCAACAAACATAAAACCATTATCTATTAAGGGAGTATCAACAACTGCCCAATAGGATTTAACATCAAATGTGTCTGCGTAGTATATAAGGGTGTCTTCTTGAACCCAGCCCGAGTTTCTTAATCTGTATCTTTGCAAGGAAGGTTCGGCTTCTAGATCCCATTCAATAGATTCCAAATTTTTAAATTGAGAAGACACTAAGGAGATTGAGTCTTGAACTATTTTACCAATATCTGAAGTAATTGTATCTGACGCAATTACTAAAGTATCAATAGGATTACGAATTAAAAATTGCCCTGAATCAGGAGAGATATCAAGTAAATAGTCGGGGAAATTTTTCATCGTCATATAATCAGGGGGGTATGGATAGGACGATAAAAATTTATCATAGGAAGTACTAAATTTAGATTTAGAGTATTTTAAATACTTTACATCATATGAGTTATCAAAGTTGTAAAAATAATCATCAGTAGAGCCCGTACTTCCATCCCCAACAGACTGACTCTGCAATGTGTTTCTATAAGTTTTTAATTCAGAATCTTCATCGTTTTTTGGTTCTTCACAATTTTGAAAAATTATAACGACAAATAAAGATACTAAAAATTTATATAGATTTTTATTATTCAACATTTTATATCAAAAATATAAACAACAATCGTCGTTTAATTAAAAGATAATCTATTTACGATTGTTTAAAAAGTTATTATCTTAAAAATGAGTATATAATATATTTAATAAGGTAGAAAAAATCAGCTATAATATTAAAATTATTAAGCCGACTTCTTCTTAGTCTCTTTTAGGCCTGACAAGCCTAGAACGCCCGATACAAAATCTTCGCTGATAATAATTTTTTCAGGTTTATTCATGTCAGGGACTTCGTACATCAAATCCATTAAACTTTCTTCGAGAACAGCCCTTAAAGACCTTGCACCTGAATTACGTTTTTGTGCTAATTCAACAATTTTTTTAAGTGCAGTATTCTCAAAAATTAATTCTACATCCTCCATTTGAAATAGTTTTTTATACTGATTTATCAGAGCATTTTTAGGTTTTGTCAAAATTTTCAACATTTCGGAATCAGATAAATTACTCATAGTTGATACCACTGGTAACCGGCCAATAAGCTCAGGAATAATTCCAAATTCAACAAGGTCTCGCTGCCTCACAGATTTAAATATATTATATATATCAGAAACATTCGAACCATCTTTATTTTTTTCATTTTTAATAGAATTAAAACCCAGCTCTCCTTTTCCAGTACGCTTTTGGATAATGTCTTCCAGCCCAGAAAAAGAACCCCCACAAATAAATAAAATATTTGAAGTGTCTATTGATATTAAACTTTGCTCGGGATGCTTGCGTCCTCCTTTTGGTGGAACGTTGCTTATAGTGCCCTCGATTATTTTGAGTAGGGCTTGTTGAACCCCTTCTCCGCTAACATCACGAGTAATCGAAGTACTTGCAGATTTTCTGCCAACTTTATCAATCTCATCAATATAAACAATTCCCTTCTCGGCAGCACCAACGCTGTAGTTAGACACCTGGAGCAACCTAACCAAAATATTTTCAACATCTTCTCCTACATATCCAGCTTCTGTAAAGGTAGTTGCATCCGCTATCGCGAAAGGAACAGAGAGAAAACGGGCTAACGTTTGAGCTATCAAAGTTTTACCTGTCCCTGTTGGGCCTATGAGCAAAATATTACTTTTATCTAATTCAACGCCAGACTCATAAGACTGATTAATTATACGCTTGTAATGATTATATACGGCCACGGAGATTGTCTTCTTAGCATAATCTTGACCAACAACGTAAGAATCTAAAAATTCTTTTATTTTTGAAGGCTTTTGTAAAGTAACCTTAAAACTTTCTTTAGGCTTCTCTTCTTCAGACAGGTTCAATTCTAGATTACTATTTTTTGTTGGTCTATTAGTCATTTATTTTCTAGTAGATAATACCAAATCAATTAAACCGTATTTTTTTGCTTCGTTAGCTGACATAAAATTATCTCTATCTGTATCTTCCTCGATCTTTTTTAATGATTGTCCTGTATTTTTAGATAATATTTTATTAAGCTGAGTTTTCATTCTAAGAATTTCATCTGCTTGAATCCTGATATCAACAGCTTGTCCTTGTGCACCACCCATTGGCTGGTGAATCATAATTCTACTGTTTGGGAGAGCCGATCTTTTCCCTTTTGCACCACCAGCAAGAAGGAAAGCGCCCATACTAGCAGCTTGCCCCATACAAATTGTAGCCACATCAGGTTTAATGTATTGCATAGTATCATAAATCCCAAAACCAGAGGTTATAACTCCACCAGGCGAATTAATATAAAGATAGATATCCTTTTCAGAGTCTTCTGATTCTAAAAAAAGAAGCTGCGCAATTACTAGAGAAGACATCGTATCATCTATCGGGGTACCAAGGAATATTATTCTTTCTTTTAGTAGTCTTGAATAAATATCAAATGCTCTTTCAGATCGACCAGTTTGTTCTACTACTATAGGTACTAACTGATTAATAATATTTTTATCTATGCTCATTGGCCTTCTCCACGAATTTCCTTTGTATTTACTTCGACTTCTTTAATTTTTGCAAATTGAGTAAGATACTCTAATATCTTTTTTTCAGTTAAATCATCTTCAATTCGCTGCCTATTACTAGGCTTTTTATAAAACCTTCGAATTTCTTTTTCAGATTGCGGAGTACGAGAGATTAAGAGTTCTACCTCAGCATCTATATCCGATCTACTGAAACTTAGCTGCTCTTGATCAATAAGCTTTTTACGGATCAAGTACCACTTTAAATTTCTTTCAGCAGAAGGCCTGTATGTTTCAAGAACTTTCTGTTCATCAACCTTTTCGCCATTATTTTGTTTTTTTACATCTTCCAAAATATTATTTAGATAGTTGTTTACCATACTAGGAGGCGTTTCAAATCCTATTTTATCTATCAAAGCATCTGAAATTTCTTTCTCAAAACTTTGACGAGATCTTTCTGCAAAATTCTCATTAATTTTTTCAAGTACGTCATTATTTAATTCATCTACTGATTTTAATTCAGGATTTACCATCTTGACAAAATCATCGTTAAGCTCTGGCAATACTTCTCTTTCTACTTTTACAACAGTTAAGTCATATGGATTTTTGATTGTTTTATCTTCATTATCTGGTAGATCTAATTTTGATGACTCACCTGGCTTGAGCCCAATTAATTTACTTGTTTGGTCATCAGTAAAAGAACCATCTCCAACTTTCAACATTTGTTTTTCAAATTTTTTACCAATTATTGCGACACCAGAATCGTCTAGTTTTTGAAGATCACATAAAATAAAATCTTTCTCTTTGGCACCGTCTTCGATTGTTTCAATTCGAGCATGAGACCTTCTAAGTTGATTTATACCATCAGTAATATCTTGTTCATCTGGAATAAATTTATTCCTCTGAACTTTAAACATATTATTTTTGAATTTGGGTAGCTTAAAATCTGGTTCAACCTCGAATTTTGCGGCAAATGAAAAATGTTCTGCCATCTGAAAACTAACATCACTTATTTCCGCTTGATTTACTGGAACAATTTTTTCTTCCTGCAAAGCCATTAAATAATATTTATGAATATTATCATCCATGAACTGAGCCTCAATATTTGGCTGGAATTGTTGCATCAGCCTATCACGAGGAATTTTCCCAGGTCTAAAACCCGGAAGCTTTACCTTTTTACTAAATTTTTTAATAGTAGATTCAAAGTCCGGCTCTAATGTAGACCATGGAATGTCAAGCTTTACTTCTTTTGTATAATCATTTATTTTTTTTACGTTTATCTTCAATTTTCATCCTTTTCTAAGGCGAGGAATTTATACAAGCATTTACAAGTATACCACATAGTTAATGATAATTTAATCGACTTTAAAACAAAAATTACTTTTCCGAATCAATAAAATTTTGGATTTTTTCATTCCACCTTGTCCATCTTTCCTTTTTTACAGACCTCTTTGGAGTGCCTTCAAAACTTTTCGTTCCATCAGCATACCACTCTATCCACTTACCAATAGCCAACCCTTCTTCAACTTCACCTTCAATGCTTTTTTGTCCATCGGAATACCACTCAGTCCATTTCCCTGTTAGCACTCCACTTTCCCAATTTGCTTCTTGCTTTGAATTGCTATTAGCATACCACTGAGTCCATTCCCCACTAGGAAGACCCTCCTCATAGGATTCTACTGATTTTTTTTCACCATTAACAAAATACTCTGTCCAGGAACCAACCTTAGCCCCTTCCAAATACTCGCCTTCTATTTTCTCTTGGCCGCTTTCATACCATTCCGTATACTTGCCATTTAAGCTTCCGCTTGACCAATTATATTCTTTTTTATTTGTTCCTGATTCGAACCACTCACTCCAAGTGCCCTCTTCTTTTCCATTTAGATATGACTGAGATAATTTTTCATTGCCATTCTCAAACCAAAGATTCCAAGTTCCACTGCCTTTACCTAGTTTACCTTCACCGCCCGATTCATAAGTAACCTGTACTCTTTTTTCACCATTCGAATACCACTCTGTCCATTCTCTGTCAATAACGTCATATTGATCTTTTTTTGGATCAAAATCATTCAATGCCGATACAGCAATCAAGTTTGATAGCAAACCATTTTCGTATCTACCTTCTAATTGTTTGTTCGCCTCAGAATCTCTAAATGTCCATTTGCCAGACCTTAGGCCCGCATCAAATACTCCCGAACTATCAAGCATCCCTTCTCGACTCCACCAAACCCAAGTTTTATCTTCCCGATTATTTTTAAAAAAACCTTCACTAGATTTTTGTTGATCATCAAACCAAAGTATAAATGCAGATTCACTTTCTTTTTTATTTAGCTCATGAGAGCGCCAGCCCCAAGGATACCAATTAGTCCACTTACCAGATTTTTCACCATCTATGTAATCTCCCTCAACCTCAATTTGTCCATTATTGTACCATAAAAGCCATTTACCATTTTTTTTATTGTTTTTATAGGTTTCTTTTAACTTTGTTTGCCCATTACTATGCCATTCAACCCATTGGCCATCTTTTTCGCCGTTGATATAGTTACCAGTTTCTTTGAGTTGCCCATTGGGATGCCAATAATTCCAAATGCCATCATTTAAAAAAGCTAAACTAGAGCTATCACTACTTACAGGGTTCCCTTCCTCTCTTTTTTGCCCGTTTGGATACCAATAAACCCATAGACCATCAGGTTTACCATTTAAAAAGTTACCTTCAACCATTAATTGGCCATTCTGATACCACTCTGTCCATTTCCCATCATGGATACCTCCTTTATAAGTTCTCTCAAACTCTAGCTGCCCATTGGAATACCATTGTTTATGAACTCCATTCTTAATTCCTAATTGATATTCAATTTCCTCTTCAGGCTGACCGCTTTCATACCAATTGTTCCATTTTGCATCAGGCTTACCATCGACATAATTATATTCTAGCTTATTAATCCCACTAGCCCAGATAGCCTTTACATTACCACTAAAACTAGTATCTTGGTCTGGAGCGTACACCAACCCGTTTCTATCAAACAGATCTTCATATTTAATTATCTGATCATCTTGAGCAAACGCCAAAGCATAAAATACTAGAAATAGATAAAATCGAGATATATTCATTTTAATGCGAAGTAGTTTTTAAATAGGCTTAACCAAATAAACCTGAATATTTGTGCCACCACTACTACTTGACACAACAGTAAATCCCTTTTTGATATAATCATCTACAGCATCAACAAGCTCTAGGCCACAACTAACAGTTGTGGTAATCATCACGTTGTTATCTCCTTCGAAAATATCTAAATGTTCAATAATTTTACGTTCACCCATTCATTTACTCCAATTGTTAACAATAATTTCTATTTAACTATACAAATTAATTTTTTTCTTAACCACAATTTTCATTGAGATCTCATTTTTTTACTAAACTCATTCGAAATAACCATTTTAATAGAAAAAAGTACTATTACAGACCCTACTATAAAATTGAAATTTATTAACTCATCAAAAAATAATATACCGATAATGGTCGCAAATAAAACTTGAACATAGCTAATTGGAGCAGCCTTTGTAGCTGGTAATTCTTTATATCCATAGGTTAACAACAATTGTCCAAGTTGAGTAAAAAGACCCACAAGAATCAAATACGACCACTCTTTAAGTGATGGAGTGTTCCAATTTGAAAAAATAAATGGAAGGAATACTGGAACTGTGAAAAGGGGGAAGAAGAACATCACAACTAAGGGGTGTTCATTTAAATTAGTAGCTTTTTTAACTAGAACATAAGCTAGACCTGTCAAAATACTTCCACTTACTGCTAAAATTAAATTCATAATATCTATTGAGTTTTGCGATATAATTGGAAAGCCTAATAAGCAGTACACACCAAAAAAACCAGAGCATAAACCAATAATTATATTTTTAGTTATTGGCTCTGAAAGTAGTAAAACAGCAAAAACTGCAGTAAATAAAGGATATAGATACTGAATCACAGTCGCCTCAGATAGAGGGAAACGATTAATTGATTCATAGACTAGAAAAAGTGCAACTGTTCCTGCTAGACCCCTAGCTGCAAGTAACTTTCTGTGTTTTCCGAAAGGATTTATTTTTTTTCGATATATAAAAATCCAAGTCAGAACTAATGTAAAAAGACCTCTTACAAAAACGATCTGAATTGTAGGAAGAGTTTCTCCCGCCATTTTAACAAAGACAGTCATCATGCAGAAACTAGCTGCACTTAAAACCATAAATATAAACCCGAATGATAATGGGGAATTATCTACGACTTGATTGAGTAAACCCCTCTTCAAAAAACTTGTTTCAGATAAATACGAACAGTGTTCAATCTAACCTCGGATGTTTTTTCCAAGCCACAAACCCACCTTCAATAGTAAAAGCTTTAAAATTATTTTTTTTTAAAAAAGCAGCAGCAAGCTTTGAACGGCTTCCCGTTTTACAGTAAACAATTATTTTTTTATTTTTATAATACTCTAGTATCGTTAGTTTTTTTTCTAATTGATTAACTGGTATAAGAAGCGCATTTTTTATACTGCCATCATAGTTAAACTCATTTTGAGTCCTAACATCTAAAAAAAGAACATCATCATCGTTTAAATATTTAATGGCTTCTTTTACTGTTAAATTATTTTTTTCTTCACATCCAATCAAAAGAAAAAAAAATAAAAAATAAAAACTTTTCTTGAACATAATAAACTTAACCTAACCGAACACATTCAAAATTAAACCTAAACCTAATCCAGAAAAAATGATACCTAAGGGTACAACCCAAAATTGCCCGCCTCTATCCTCAATTAGTTCTTTTTCGGATTTGTCACTAACAATGAAAACACTGTTGTTAACCATTTCAATTGCAGCAGTAACGCTTTTTGAATTTTTTATTTCTTTTTGTAATAAAGGCCTAGCATGACCTAGAACGTAGATATTGTTATTAGGTTCTAAGTAAGTCACTCTACAGCGCATTCTTTTTTTACCTCCAAAAAGCCCTCTAAACCTTATTCTATTTTTATTACAATAATTTCGAACGTTTAATGGCAATTTATCTGAAAACAATAAAGCTGTTTCATATTGACTGTCACGTTTCACATCATCCATATTTGCACCTTCTAATTTTATTAATACTGAACCAGATTCATCGCTAATAAAAAAAGGCACTTGACCCTTTGCTTTGTGCCTTGTAATCCATCTCCCATGCTTACCTCTTTTTACTCGCTCTTCAATATGCACGCGCCAAAAAACACATTTTTTTTTATCAAAAGGGTCTTCTAATACTTTATCAGAAACTTCTATCTTCCCTTTTAATTCAACTAAACCCATAGCAACAGATCTCATTTTAGATGTAGGAACGTTTTCAATCAGCCTCTTCAATTTTAAATTTTTAAGACTGTTATAAAACATGTATAACCCAGCGCAGAGTAATAAAACCCCAAAAAGTCCACCATCTTTTGCTATCTGACCAATGCTACTACTGTATCGAACAAAATTATTTTGAACTTCATAGCAAGGAAAAATAAAGCTGGAGACTACACAAGTAACAAAACAATTCATTAAAAGGGCACTCTTAGAATTCACGAGAATATTCCTAATTATTTATAAAATTAAAGTTTTAAGTTTTTAATTTAATGCATATTTAAATTGCAATTGACTCTCTTTAATGAGGAAAAATCAAATTATAAAACACTATGATTATTTATGCTAGATATTTTAAGAAATAAAACTTTTTTATTATTTTTTCTTGGAAATATCATATCATTAATTGGATTTGGTTTTAATTTAATTGCATTTAGCTGGCTTGTCCTTGAAGAAACCGGATCCGAATTTGCACTTGGGAAAATCATGGCTGCTGCAACAACGCCTGGCTTAATTCTTGCCTTATTTGCTGGCGTTATAATTGATAAAGTTAATCGAAAATGGCTCTTAGTGATTCTAGATATTTTTAGAGTATTAGTCCTTGCAGTTTTCATTTATAACTTTAAAGTCGACGGTTTTAATTTATTGGTACTTTACCCTGTTATGATGTTAATGGGTTTAGGCAACTCACTCTTTTGGCCAACGGCTCAGGCATTTGTCCAAGAGTTGGTAGATGAAAAAGATTATTTCCCGGCAAATGCATTATTATCCGCTAGCTATCAAGTAGGTTCATTAATTGGTGCCAGCGCAGGCGGGTTTATAGTTCATATTTATGGCCCCGTAGCTGCATTGTATTTTAATGCTATGGCCTATTTTATTTCTGCTATCTTTATTTCTCTCGCGCCGTTTAAAAATAATAACCCTAGAGAAAATTCTGAAAATATATTGAATGCAATATCGAAAGGCTTTTTATTTTTAAAAGACAAGGCGGGGGTTCTTTTTCTTGGTCTTACAACCATTATGTCTGACATAGCAATTTGGGGAGCACTTAGTGTCCTAACGATTACTATATCAAAAGAAATTTTTAATAAAGGCAGCTGGGGTTATGGCCTAATGGATGGCATGTATGGTTTCGGAGCATTGATATCAACAGTTTTAGTCGCAATACTTACTAAAAAATTTGGACGGAGAAAATCTTTGATTGCGTGTTATAGCATAGCTGGGTTGTGCTGTTTCATATCACCATTTGCGCCAACAATTTATATTGCTGGGATTGCTTATCTTTTGATGGGACTATATAATAATTCAGCAAGAATAATTGTAAGAACTCTTTTTATGGAAATAATACCAAACAATATAATGGGCAGAGTACAAACTATTTTTGGCGTTTACACTAGAGTGATGATGTTAATTAGTGTGTTAATAGCAGGGTGGATTACTGAGAACTTAACCCCCTA
>Ga0115570_10003204_pt1 | contig 12245 bp, 7 predicted proteins | sample COGITO_mtgs_1205_3_FD_87294 | JGI IMG/M metagenome (GOLD analysis project Ga0115570, IMG submission 87294) | Pelagic marine microbial communities from North Sea - COGITO_mtgs_120524 | ecosystem: Environmental > Aquatic > Marine > Epipelagic | place: Germany:Helgoland, sampling site Kabeltonne... | reverse complement strand
TTTATCTAAATAAATATTATCTAAGTTATCTTTTAATTCTTGTTTTTTTGTTTTTGAGACGCTAATAAATTCTTTGTGTTTACTAATATTTGCAGAACTTAATATTAAAGTATGAATAAAACAAGTCATTTTAATTAATTTAATGATTTTTCCGTTATTTGATAAAGATTCTGTATAATAATTATTTACAAAAGTTGTATTTAATCTTATAATATCAGCAAAGTTTTTTTCATATTGAAATAATATATTTGTATAATCTATATTTTCAATTATATTAATAATTTTTTTATAATTTTGTTTTAAATTATGAATAATAAGTATAATAAAATTATATAATATTATAAAACAATTTGATTTAATATAATTAGTTAATTCGCTATTTGCTACAAATTTAATTATTTGATATCTTGTATTTTGTTTTATTTTTTTATAATTATATTTTTTACATTCATATTTAATTATTTTAAAACAAAAATTATTAATAGATGCTGAATCATTATATAATTTATTAATTTTATAATGATTTGATATATTGTCATATATTTTTTTATTATTTTTTGATACTTTTGATAATTTAATCATTGATAAAAATGATAAATGTTCCCAAATTCCATCATTAATATCATCATGTATTAAATCCATTATAAGAATATGATATAAATTATATAATATATATATCATTTTTTTCTTTTTATCTATTTAATACATTAACAATTAGTCATTTATTAAATATATTTAAAAATTAATTAAATATTTTTATATATATATTTAAAAATTAATTAAGTATTTTCATATATATATTATGTATAAAAATGCTTTAATTAATAATATATTTGTAACAAATAATGCTTGGAATAAAATAAAAGATATATGTAATATACAAAATAAAAATAAATTTTTATTATCAGTAAAAGGTGGTGGTTGTAATTATTTTAGTTATACTTTTAATATACTTGATAATAAAGAATATAATAAATTATTGAAATTAAATAAATTAAAACCTAATATAATAACTAATAATAATATAAAAATTTTAATTGATCCTAAATCAGAGTCTTTATTATTTGGTACAAAAATAGATTATATTAAAGATGATATATCTAAAAATATATTTCATAATAAATTAATAATTATTCTTGATAAAAATATAAATACTACGTGTGATTATGGTACATAATTTATATCTAATTAATTTTTTTTGAATAACAAAAAATTTTAAACTTTCAAATTAAATTATTGATACTTCATTAATATACTTTTTATTAATTTCATCTCTTATTGCCTTTTCTTTTTTTTCGGATATTAATTTTTTTATATCACCATCTATTGATATTGATTCTTCTAATTTTATTATTTCGTCTTTATAATTATTAAATTCATTATTATCTACATTTTTGGAGTTTATTTTATAATCTATTGTTCTTATTGTATTTTCAAATGCAATTATTTTTTCTATTCTATTACTTACTTGTTCTAATTTTGATTGGTATTTATTAAATCTTATATAACTTGTTAATAATGTGATAGTTATACCTATAATCAATACAATTATATCACATGTAAAATTAAAACTGCGACCGCCTTTTGATAAAACAATATCATTATTATCATCATTATCATAATTGTCTATATTATTATGAAGAGTCATAAAAGGTGATAATTTTGTTTCAAGTAATAATAATTTAGTAGATTCAATTACTGTTAATAATGATGATAATACTAAGATAGATATTGATAACCACCAGTACATATCATATATATTGTGATATATTATACGCATTAATATAAGTTCTATTTTTGACCAATTTTTTGTTTTTTTAATTTGATCTTTCATATTATAATTATTATTTTCTAATCCATTATTTATTGTGGTTATTTCTGGTATATTTAAAGATGTATTATATAATAACATATTTATTTTTCTATTAATAATAAGTAATATAATTTGTAGTAAAAATAATGCATATAAATATAAAATTTTGTTAATAATATATATATATTATTAACAAAATTTTATATTTTATATTTTGTAATATTAAGAATATTAAATAATTATTATAAATGTCTAAAAAACAAAAAGAAGTGTTTACTAAATTAAATAGAATTTTAAAAAAAGATGAAAATCTTAAGGAAATTAAAGAATGGTTAGAAACTTTAAAAACCTATAATATGACGCGGGCCCGCAGTGAAAAAATTCCTGGATTATTAAATAATTCAAAATTAAGTTTAGAAACAGCAACTGAAGATGGTGGTTATAATTTAATATTAAAATGGATTTCGGTTAATTTAGATAATTTTGATGGATTTGATTTTGAAGGTGTCCCTCCTAGTGTTGTTTCGGGTAATATTAGTATTGATTTATCTGATATTAAACCTACAAATGATGAAGCAGGTACAAATGTAAGAAGTCCTAAAAAAACATTTAAAACAGAAGAAGATGTTAAAAGATGGATAAGTGACCCAGAAACACATCCTATAACTGGTGTAAAAATTAATCCAATGAGTTCTATTTATGCAGATATATATGAAAAAGCTTATAAAATAATGAAAAAAAATGGATTTCGGAATAATAGATGGTGGTATTATAAGAATTTCCCAAAAAATCATAGATTATTTGGTATTTTAGATTTATTATTTCATACTTTTGTAAAAGACAGTATTATAGATGCTGCGACAGATGAGGATGTTATGCATTATGATTTATGCGAATTTCTTAGACGTGGTATAGATAATACTGAAGAAAAAGACACTATTCTTGATACTGAAATTGAATTAATTAAAAATAGATTTAATATTAAAGAAGTCTCCGGAAACTTAGCTAATAATTTTAGTTCAATTCTTGCGTCTTTTGACTTATTATTTGAAGAAATGATAAAAAATCTTCGTGGTGTATCGGCTCGACCAATAGCTTTTAAAAATCTAAAAATAAGCGATATAACTAAATGCCAAGGAGGTAGTTTTGCTCAAAAAGCAATAATGATTATAGATTTTATGGAAAATTATAAGTTTAGTAATGGAAAAATAATTATAGATTATGTAAGAGAAATTGTAAATAGAGTACCAGCATATTTAAGAACTGTTACTGATATACCAGAATTTAACAATGTTATAAATGTATATGATAATTATAAAAAAACTTATAATGACTATCATGATTTATTAGATCCAAATAGCGGAATAGTAAATAACTATGAGGATAAAAAATTTGATATAATTGAAGATCCGCTAGATGAATATTTTAAAAAATATGAAGAAAATTTTAAAAAAATTAAAAGCCCTAAATTTAGTAATTTAATTGATTTAACAAGTTTTAAACCAGTTCCCAATGATAGATTTTTAAATGATAAACAATATAAAAGTTTTCAAATTGAAAAAAGTAAAATTAAAGAAGATTATGAAAAATCTAAAGATACATATACAAAAAGTTTAAAAAAATTTGAAAAAGACAAACTCACAACGCCTACAACTAAATCCCCTTCCCCTCCTAAAAGACCTACAATTAAATTAGAAAACGGACAAACATATACATACGGACTTGCGGATCCCAAACATATACAAGATAAATTAGTTAAAGAATTTAGTTCCGAATATAAAAAAGTAAAACCATTAATCGACAATTATAATAAAATTAAAGATATGGGTTATTTACAATTAATAAAACAAGAAACAAATGAATCTCCATCAAAAGATGTCAAAGAATTAATTAAAAAATACCCATTATTTAATTTGAATAGGAAAAATATAAATGAAAATTTATTACATGATTATTCTGGGGACGAAAACAAATGCAGTGAGACAACTGATATATTAACTAATGAAGAATTTGACAATGATAATTATCCTCTTGCTAAATTACAATTAATGGTTACATTAAAATTTCAAAATCCTAATAGAACAGAATGTATATATGCACCAAAATTATATAATTTACTTGTAACTAGTGTAAATAGCAGAGAACCTTTTATAAATCCTATAACAAGAATTAAATATAGAGAAGAACATATTGATCAAATTATGGATATTATGAAAATAGTACTAAATCCTGATATTGAAAGACCTATATTTTTAAAACCGATAAATGATTCTCTATTAAAAATTAGTTATAAACCACATCAAACTTCTCTGGATAGAGGAGCACCAATCTGGAAAAGAACTTTGAATTGGTATAATATTAGTATATATAGAACATTTGGAAACGAAACATATAAAATTTATGATTTATGTACAATACCCGCTGATGTAGAAGCGGATAATGATTTTGCTACTGAATCAACTGATTTAACCTCTAATGTAATGTTATTTAGAATATTTAAATTATTTAATGATGGAAGATTATTATATAATTATGTACCTCCATATTATATAATAGATGGACCATATATAAGATATGTAAAATTAATGATACATTTTAACAGATATAAAACCGTACATAATTGGTTGTATCATGACCGACCACTGGATCAGTGGGGGAGGCCACAGGGGCCACCGCTACCAAGGGATAAAAAAGAATTTATAGATTTATTTAAAAGTTATGCTGCTGAAATAAATAATTATATATATTAATTTCTATATTAATAATAATGAGTACTTATAAAAAAAAATTTTCAATACCTAAATCTAAAATCCAATTTGAAGATGTAAATACAACTATTTCTGATAACAAAATCCAATTTGAAGATGTAAATACAACTATTTCTGATAACATTATTTATTATGATATTGAAAAGAAAGGTTTATTAAATTTAATAAAATTTAAAAAAACAAAAACAAAAACAAAAACAAAAACAAAAACAAAAACAAAAACAAAAGGAAAAACACTATAATATTTTTATATAAAGAATAATACATATTATATTATGTATTATAATGATGATTTACTGAATAATACTATACTCTTTTAGCGCAGTTGGTAGCGCGTGGCTCTGATAAGGCAAATGTCATCTGTTCGAACCTGGTAAAGAGCATTTATTTTTATTAATAATATATTATATTATTTCGAAAAAGAGAGGATATTTTTAAAAATTGATTTTATTTAAATTTATTATTTTTCAAATGTCATCATTATATGAATTTGAAAAATATTTAACAGATAAAGAAAATATTAAAATTACAATTGAAAAATATGGTGTAGCAATTTGTCCGATTTTAGATGAAAATGAATGTTGTGAAATGATAAATGATAAATGGAATTTATTAGAATATTTAACAAGTAAATTTGAAATTCCAATTAACAGAAATGATAAAACGACTTACAAACAAATTTTAGAATTATTTCCTAATCATAAAATGTTACTTCAACATTGGAAAGTAGGACATTCCGAATTAGTTTGGAAAGTTAGACAAAATTCTAAAGTAAAAGAAGTTTTCTCAAAAATATGGAATACCGATGATTTAATTGTAAGTTTTGATGGTGTTAGTATCTATATATTAGATAAACCTACTAGGAATCAAAATTCATGGTTTCATGTTGATCAAAGTTATACGAGAAATGATTTTGAATGTATTCAAAGTTGGATAAATGCTTATGATACTAATGAAGGTGATGCTACTCTGGTTATATTAGAAAATAGCAATAATTTTCACAAACAATTTAAAGACGAATTTGAAATTACTGATAAAAAAGATTGGTTTAAATTACAAAATAAAGAACAATATGACTTTTATATTAATAATGGTTGTTCTGAAAAAAAGATTAAATGTCCTAAAGGTTATGGTGTATTTTGGGATAGTAGAACACTTCACTATGGCAATCCTGTTGATAAAACTTCACCAGATAATTTTAATTATCGATGTGTTGTTTATATCTGTATGACTCCTAGAAATTTAGCTAATAAAAAAGAATTGGATAAAAGAAAAAAGGCATTTAATGAATTAAGAATGACTTCACATTGGCCACATAAAGTTAGATTATTTCCAAAAACGCCTCAAACTTACGGAAAAAAAATTAAACAAATTAGTGATATTACAAGTGATATGCTAACTAATTATATAACCAAAGATGGTTTAAAATTAATTTAATTATTTTGTCTAGATTATAATAATGATAATATATACTTAAATAATAATAATAATGTTATAAAAAGGTTTTTTTTCTCGGATGTTCTGTATTTATTTTTTTTTGGGGTTTTTTTTGATTTTAGGTTTTTTAAATAATTCTTTGTATTTTTTGATATATATCATTTTGCCATTTAATTTGCAATATAATTTTATTGAAATTGCTTTTTAATATTTTTTTTCATTTATATTAATCGTAACCACCTATTGAGCACCAGTTTCCATCACATACTATCATATATTGCAAATGGTGACTTTTTTCATCATTCCAATGTATATATCTCTTCCTTCCAAATCCCATTCTTCATAATTAGAAAAAGTACTATGTTTTCTATCAAAAGCTCAACTTAAATGTAAATCATCCCAACCATCATATTCTTCCCCTTTTTTAAATTGAATAACACCTGTGGGTGAGTATTTGTATGTAATTATACCATCAACTTGTTTACTTGCCAAAATCACTTCTTCACCCCTATATATAAGGGTATAGTCATAAGTATCATTCTGAATTTCAAAAAACATTTGAAATTAGTGATATAAAAAACTGGTTTAACTACAAAATAAAGAACAATATGACTTTTATATTAATAATAATTGTTTAGAAAAAAAAATTAAAAGTCCTAGAGGATATGGTGTAATTTGGGATAGTAGATTAGTTTATTATGGGAATCCTGTAGAAAAAACTTCACCTGATAATTTTAATTTTAGATGCGTTGTTTATATTTGTATGACACCAAGAAATTTAGTTAGTAAAAAGAATTAGAAAAAAGAAAAAAAACTTTTTGTGAATTAAGAATGACTTCACATTGACCTCATAAAGTAAAACTATTTACTAATAGGAGTCCATTTATCAGCCCCTTCACATTTACTTGGCAGTCTTATACTTGATATTTTATCATTCCACCATCCCCAATCAGTCATCGGACCACTTCGGTCATACTTATCATCTGTAAAGTCAATTTTGTCATAGTTAGTCAAATCTGTACACTTCCCTTCCCAATTCCTATGTTCATGTATACTAACTGATGCTCCCGGCATTTTCTTAAAACCACTTATTCTATCTTCCCACCAAGCCATATAACTTGCCCCGCCTGTGTTATCGATGTATCCTGTGGGTTGCCCATAATACTTAGTGGACCCACTATAATTAGAATTTTGATAAGTAGTGATTCCATTTTTAATGCATTTATTTTTAAACAAATTGTATCCGCCATAACATTTTTCACATTTATGAGATTCATGTGTTGGACACGATTGACCTTTATAGCCATAACCATGGACACAGAAACATAGATTTTTTGCACATGTTCTATCATTCGTTATAGTACATTCATCAGTCATATGTTGTCCAGTACCACATTTTGTGCAATTTATATTGCCCGCATCTCCTCCTGGACAATATGTCACTTTTGCTGTACAGGCACTACATATTCTGTCAGATTTTGTAGTACAATCATTAGATTTATATTTACCTGCGTCACAAGGTGCATCAGAACATATGCGTTTAGTAATACCATCATTACAATAGTATCCCGGACCACATTCACCATATTTTGCATCTTCATACGATGTACATTCAGTTTCAATATATTTACCTTTACCGAAATTTGGTGTACATTCTTTACATGTTGTTTTTCCGGTTTCATTTTGGTATTCTTGTCCATGTGGACATTTTATTAATTTACCACCAGTACATTTATGTCCTTCAGGACAGGTTGCAGTACTGGTTTTATTTTCTGTAATATATTCTCCTTCTGGACATTTTTCACATTCGTAACCATCTGAACCACCAATTATATTTATAAATTCGTCTGGTTCACAACTTGCAGCAATACCATCGTATACACCATCACAACCAACATATACTTCATTTTTTTCGGTATCAATATGCTCTCTTCTTAATGTACATTCAGAACATTTATTATCACTAACATATACATCTCTATCTTTATCATCTTTGCCAATATATGCTTTTCTCGATATAAACATACCAACACCACAATTAGTTGTTAATTTTTCACATCTACAGTTATCAAGACCGCATAAAAATTGATTTTCATCATTTAAATGATCTTCATCAAATGTACATTCAGCTTTTTCTATGAATTCTGGACAAGTACCTGCATCTTTATTGACAATTTCTGAATAATTAAATGTTACTCCATTAAAATCATATATTTCTTTTAATTGTTTTATATATTCTGTTATCAATTCATCTCTATTTTCATGTTTTTGAGTATTATATTCGTCATAGAAGTCTAAATAACATAATTTTTTTATAATTCTCAATCTTCGATTTTCTAATTTTTCTAAGTAATCATCATAGTTAACTAAAGTTTTTAATATATTAATATCTATACATACATTATTGTCTTCATTAAAACATACTTTGTTATCAACTTTTACATTATTAAATATTTCTTCATCGTTTCCACCTCCAATAACGCCTTTATCTCCGACTATACCTGGGTCTCCTCTTTCTCCTGCTGCTCCCGGATTACCTGTATCTCCTTTTTCTCCTCGTGGTCCTTGAGGATTTGTATTATCATTACCATTATCACCATTATCGCCAATAATACCTCGAGGAACATCAATTATTATAGGTGTTAATGATTTTGCATATGCACCATTAGGACCATCTGGTGGATAGTAACTACCAATAATTTCTTTTTTATGATTTTTAAATAAAATAGTACCGACAACACCTGTTGCACCTTGATTTGCGTCAGGTACTTCAATAATAAAATCAGGATGTTTTGGGTCTTTTTTATTATGATTTAATAAACTATCAATTTCTTCAAGTTCTTTATTTTTAAAAATTAATGAACCATAATTTTTACCATTTATTCCATCATCACCTATTTCTCCATCTCTTCCATCATCTGTTGGAAGAGGTGGAGGTCCTTGTCTTCCCTTTTCACCAGTAAAACCTTTAGAACCTTTTTGATAATTTATTAAATTATTTGTTAAATTTAATTTTAACCTCGCTTCTTTTATATCTTTTGTATCATCTATATTTGTAAAACCTTCTTTATTCTTTATAATTTTATAAATTAAAATAGATATTGAAAAAATTAGTATTATTGTTAATAATAATAAAATAATTTCAATCATACTTTATTTTTATAAAATATTTTTTATTATTAAGAATGTTATTGCTAACTATTAAAATTATATAAAATATAATTATTGTCATAAGTATATGGATAATATTCTAATGACTCTAAACCAGAGTCATTAATTTGTTTTTCATTTTTTTTTTCAAAACTAGTTACTTGCGGTGAACTATAACTATCGATATACTTTGTATTTAAATAATTACAATATTCTTGATCACTATATATATTTTTAACGTGTTCATTAAAATTATCCATATATGTATCATTTGATTTTAAAGAACAAATTTGAGAACTACTACATTTATTTGAACCATATACTTCATAATAATTATTAATTTCACTATCAAGAACTTTAAATGTTATCATCAAATAATAATTTTCAGTTATATCAGACATACTAATAATATCACCTTCACTATTTTTAAATCTTATACTATTTTGATTATCTGTAAAATCTATAATTTCTTCATCACTATTTAATGATAGTATACTATCATCATATATTGAAATAATTGTTTTATCGTCAATATTAAAATCAGGTGATAATTTTTTCCATTTAAGACCATAATTATACGATGGGTCTACAAAATATAAACCGTCGTTTTTAAGTGACTTTCCTTCACCTAGTGCAGGACATTGATTTTCGTTATGATATTTATTTCTCCAAAAGTTAGCATGTGTTTTAACCGGGGATGTTACTTCATACCCAACAACTTTTTTATATATATCATCATAATCTGTTATATGATTATTATTAAACCATGTATTTTTCTTAGTATCAAGTGACTTAACATTTTGTAATTGTATTTTTGTATAATTTTTATTAAATATATTTTCTTTACAACTAAAATTACCTGTACATGGATTTTCCAAGTTACTTATAGCATCATGATTAGCAAATAATCCATCACTAATACATTTTTCTGTATTAGTTAAATCAATATATGTAGTTTGTTGATTAGTTTTATAATTTGTTATAAATTTTTTAAATGTATTATCCATATTTAGATCATATAGTTTATTATTATCAACAATAATATAATATTCACTACTAATATCAATGTTATGTAAGTCTATATTAATTGAAATAAAGTCATTGTATGTATATGTAAATATATCTGGATAATTTTCTGTTAAAAAATCATTATCTATTTTATCACTAATATCATAATTATTTATTTCAAATATTTTGAATATTGTTGTATTAAGGTCTAAATAATCATTTTCAAGAATATTTATTTTATCTACAACTCTATAAAAGTCATTTAGACTAATTATAATAATATTATCATCGTCTGTTATATTTTCTTCTAATAAAGTAGCTCTGTTTCCTATAATAGTTCCTAAGTTTCTACATTCGTTACCTTTGCATTCGTATTCCTTTTCTTCTGATATAAAACCAGTTTGTTTATTGAATTTTTTAGTTATATTATTTTCAGAAATTTTCTTTAATTTTATTTTTTTTTGCACTAATCCACTTAAGTCAATTTTATTATCAGTAGCCAATGAAGTATTTTTAATAAATTTAATTAAATTATATTTGTTATATAATTTATAATCATCAGAGTTATATTTATTACATAAATCTTCATAAAACGGAGTTATATCTGTATTAAGCTTACTAATATCGTCTTTTAATTTAGCAATATTACCCCTTTCATTAGTTAATAAATTATCATAATAATCATTTGTTAATTGTGTTATACCTTCTAATTTTATTTGATTTGTATCTATTCTATTTTTTACTTCCTCGGTACATAAAGTTTTTGTAATATTTGTTGAACTAGATTGTTGCCCTACCCTTTCTATATTATCACTTGTTATTTCTATATATTTATCTGGTTCTATTTTTCCCATTGTAATATATCTTGGTAATAAACCCAAATATTGATAATATTTGGAGTTATATTTATATATATTATTTATTATTAAAGGAATATCTACATCAAGTGCTTCCCATTCTGTTTTATTAAATTCAATTATACCGTTTAATAAATTATTGTCTAAATTTGTAGGAAGATCTGTTGGAGTTGTACTACTGGAAAATGAAGTTTCTGCAACTTCTTTCCACTGATAACTATCTGTATCTGTGTATATTTCTATTATATCACTTTCATCCAATTTATTATTTTTACTATCCATAAATAGTTGTGTATTTGGATTTTTAATAATAATACCTGTTCCATCACAATAACCATCCGAAAAACATTGTGGTTTTCTATGATTTTCGTGCATTAAATATTCAACATTATCTAAATATTTAACTATAAGTTCTGTTAATTGATTTTTAGATATTACTTTGTCCTTCAAAGAATCATTTCCACATTTAGATGTTAAATAATTTCCACATTTAGATGTTAAATTAATATTTCCTTTAATTCTATCCCATTGTTTTTCAAAATTATAATTAGCATTTTCATGCTTGTCAATCCAGTCAGTTGTTATATATTTATATATTTCTGGATTTATTTTTCTTCTATATTCTTTAACATCTAAATCATTACATATATCACTATATGTTATACTTGAACCTATTGTTGGTTTTCGAACATAAGTATGCGGATCATATGTTTTTGTACATTTTTCACTTGTAGAATCGTCTTGTCTAACATATTCACCTATTTTAATAACTTCAAGCAATTTATCCATCATTAATGTATATGAACACTTTCTTGTAGTGAGTTTCTTATCATTTACACTCTTTTGTAATTTACTTACTAAATCCAATAAGTTATTGTCAGAATTATTCATAATTTCTGTAGCATATCCAAATGAACTAGTTTTATAACCCATTGATTCTCTTAAATTTATTAATTTTAGATAATCATCAAACTCTTTATTTGCAAATACAGCGCATGAATTCATATAACACTTATCATATTCAAATAATTCTGGTTTAAAACTTATACCCCGAAGACCTGGATGAATTACATATTTTTCTGTTAAATTAATTCCATTATCTCGAAATAAAGTATTATAGTCACTTTCACTTAATATTATTATATTACCAAATTGAACATCTGGTAAATCATAGAAATATTTTACATTATTTTGAGTAATATCATGTAGTAT
>Ga0115570_10003179_pt1 | contig 12288 bp, 12 predicted proteins | sample COGITO_mtgs_1205_3_FD_87294 | JGI IMG/M metagenome (GOLD analysis project Ga0115570, IMG submission 87294) | Pelagic marine microbial communities from North Sea - COGITO_mtgs_120524 | ecosystem: Environmental > Aquatic > Marine > Epipelagic | place: Germany:Helgoland, sampling site Kabeltonne... | reverse complement strand
GTGTAATCACAGTCACATTTTCTGTTTGATGTTTTAGTGGGAGCTGATGTTTCTACTTTGTTATCATTACACGTTGATAATTTACTACATTTTCTATTTCTATATTTTGTAGGAGCTTGAGTTTCATATTCATCTGCATTACAAGTGGTAAGAGATGTACACTTTCCACTCTTCTTGTACGACACATTATAGTCACAATCACATTTTCTATTTGATGTTTTTGTAGGAGCTGATGTTTCTACTTCATTTTCATTACAAATTGATACTTTACTGCATTTTCTATTTCTATATTTTGTAGGAGTTTTACTTTCATATTCATCTGTGTTACAAGTGGTAAGAGATGTACACTTTCCGCTCTTCTTGTACGACACGTTATAATTACAATCACATTTTCTATCTGATGTTTTTGTAGGAGCTGATGTTTCTACTTCAATTTCACTACACGATTTAATTTTGGTGCAAGCTTCTTTATTAAGATAGAAACCATCCTTGCATTCACATTGTCTATTAGAAATTGTAGTTGGTTTTTTAGTTTCTTTTTCATTTTCAGTACAAGACTTTATATCTATGCACTTTCCATCTTTTTTGAATGATTTTTCATAATCACAGTCACATTCTCTATCAGATGTTTTTGTAGCAGCTACTACTTCTATTTCATCAATTTCACAAGTTGTGATTTCAGAACATTTTTTATTTTTTTCGTATTCAGTTTCTAAACAGTTTAATTCTTTTTTTAGTTCAATATCATCATTTACATCATTTACATCATTTACATCATTTACATCATTTACATCATTTATACCTACATTATAGCTATAATAGAGTAATGGAAATAAAACTATCAATACCAATAAGGAAACCGAAAGTACAGTTGTACTATTGTATTCATGTACTTGGTACATGTCTTGTAATAAAAAAATATAAAAAATATAAACAAATGTTTAACATCGGTTAGGTCTAGTTACAGAATCTCTTGTAAACTCAATTTCCGGAATGCATGCACTTCCGGCATCAGAAACCGCAGAAGGTGGCCTGTAATTTTCTCCACGTATACTATCTTTAGATTCCTGGCACCCAGGTAACCAGTTGTCACGAATTATTTTTCTTTTACCGTAAACATTAGAAGTTAATCTGTCGACATTCTGAAGTCCACGTTTTGCATGACTTGGAACAAGGTTACAATCTAATCTATTCCCTTCAAGTGTATTTGATTCTCCATGTACACCCATTCTCCCATACTGAACAATTTCTTCTCTCAAAGGGTTTGGTTGAGAACATTCTAAATTTTGTGTATTGCCATTAACCAAGTGAGGTAATGCAAACGCAGTTTTTTCAGTTCCACTTGTAAGTTGAGTTTTTAATAACGTTTGGGGTATTATATTTGTTACATTTTGAATAAATCCTTTTAGTACGCCAAGTCTACTGTTTTCTTGTCCATCTGTTTCATTCAAATTTATGTTGGGTCTTTTATGGGCCGAATCCAAATGCGAATGTTTAGACATACTGCTCAAAAAGTTTATATTTTGCGAACCTATTGACTTGGGATTGTTAATTTCAGATTTTACTATATGTGAAGATACAAATGACTCTTTTTTATGTATACCATTGTTTTTTAGTTCCTTGTTTATAAGCTGTTTTTCCTTAGGGACATTTACTCTAGATTGATCATAAAAGTTTGAATCTAAGAATGTAGTATTTTTTTCAGTTGCATCATTAGATCCTAATAACTGTTTGGGTCGTATATGTGAAACTTCCTTCAACTCGATGTCTTTAGTATTATTTTCGTTTTGCATTTCTTTAGATCGATGTGTAGGATTCATCAATGAGTATTGTGTTCTTGCATTTGGGCCAGTTTCACCATAAACTTTGTTGTTTTCGATGGCAGAGTCGTTGTTTAATAATATAGTAGGTTCTATTCTACACTCATCTAATGTTTGTTGAACAAATATAGTGTTAAGTTCCGGATCTTCTTCTCCTAATTCTCTTTCTTGAGAAGAAACAACAGTACATTCTGTATGTTCAGGTATAGAGTATTCTACACCGTTTACCATAAACGCATCTCTTGAACTTTTACTAGAAACAGTTTTTGATCGTATTGAACTTGTTTGAGTCTCGAAAACTTTGTTTCCAGGCTTAGAATTAAGTAATAGACTGTGACGATTGGAAGGGTTGTTTTGGGGTATAACAACTGACGAACTTTCAACAAACTTTTTACCATCCGATTTGTAAGTACCGTATTCTTTTTTCTCGACACGATGTTTTAATGCATTAAAATTAGACTGAACTATGTTAGATTCCGCTCCCCCAGTTCTTGCTTCAATTACTACTTTGGCAGAAGATAGTACAGGAACAGACCTTTTTTCAAGTTTTTCATTATATGAACCATCACCTAAAGACATTTCACGTTTGTATAAAGTATTTTCAACTTTAGTTGTCTTCTCAGCAGAATACGGAACCTGGCCATCTTCATCTATTCCTTTCAATGGAACTACATAACTCTCATAGTATGACCTGTTTGTATCAACTAGTTTTCTAGCTCTATTTTCATGACCCTGTTTCATATTATAACCATGATAACCTTCTCGTGTGGTATCTTTACAATTAAACGCTTGACTATGATTTTTATTTGTACCGAGTCCCTCTAATTGTCTATTTTTTGTTTCTACCGAAGCTTTGTTATATCTTGTTAAAGAATTTTCTTCTCTTTCTGGTATGTACCCTACTACTTCTTTTTTCTTTTCTTTTGGCATTGAACCTGTAAAGAGTTCAATACTTTTATTGTTTTGAACTGGTTTGGGTTCTGAAAACTGGCGAGGAGGTATTTTTTCAACAATTATAGGAATAGTTCTACCAAGTCTATCTTTATAGGATCCGACTTGTTCTTTTGTATTGATGTTCATTTCACACCAATCTTCTTCTAAAGTTGCGTCATTTGTTTTTTGATATATCGGAAGAATGTTTAAGTTGTATGATTCCATTTCTTTAAAGGTTTTACCAATTTTTCCATTTTTCACATCGTCCAAAACTAATCTGTTAGCATTCGATTCAGAAAACGCTTTATTTAGAGATTCTAAAGTTGAGGGTTCTCCAAAACTTTGAGATTGTGGATTTTTCATAATTGAAAATCCTTCATCTTTTCTTGGAATGTATGTTTCTTCATTTAAAATTTCATTAGGTCTTTTATTTTCTCTTCTGGCATAAGAGGGCAACATACTAAAAAACTTTTATTTAAAAAAATATAAAAATTAAAAGGTTACTAACAATTTGTTTACTACATTTTATAATATATACAATAGTCTAATAATTTATTTTATTTTATATAAACTACGGAACTAAATCATTTTTGCATCTACAATCTAAAAATATCATTATGTTTCATATAACAGAACACCTGTTACATATACTCCAACGACATTTACACCCACGACGATGACCAATGCGACTGTTCGAATTTCATTTCTTTACAGTGATCCAAACTACAGGAGGCCACCGTCTGTTGTTCAAAAATGGTGGAGGTCAATTTTGAAGGATGAAAGTTTAAAAGATTATATTGAAAACACAATAAAACATATGACAAATGGAGAAAGTATGCAAAAGTATTCAAGCCTTGTTTCAAATATAAAAGGAAATAGATTTGTAATTTATAGAAATCATCCCGAAAACCCAGAACTTGGAGAGGATGCTCAAGATTTCGTCAATGCACTTAAAACCGAAAATGATATTACTATGTTCAATTTCTAACTCATCGGAGCTTGAGTTATAACTCCATAAACTTGACATTTATAAGGTTCGACATCATCTGTAGTAACCCAACAATCTTCATTAGCATACACGGGGAAGTTCTGTAACACTAATCCACTATCATCGTGTACAAACAAATTTATACTTTCTTCTCTATATCCCACATAGAGTCTAATTTTTATAGGAATAGCTTGGGGGGATCCTATTACATTTTTATTTATGTAAAGTTGCATGTATCCATCTTTATTTGCAGTAACAATCCATTTACCATGGCTTTCTAGTGGTTTGTCAACAACTGCAAGGTCTATATTTTGAGTAGGCATGATTTGTTATATACTGTTTAAATTATAAAAAACTTAATCTGATTCTAAATAAAAATAATAAATTCGAGTATTAAATAATAAACATGTAAATTCCAATAAAAAAACCGTAAAAGTTTTTAGAGAATATATCCAATATATTATACATTATTGTTTTAGTATTTACCGTCATATAAGCAGCAATACCATACAAAAGCCATATAATACAAACATACGTGTTTACAATAAATCCCTCTGTTGTCTGTAGCGCATAATTGTTGTACATTATATAAAAATTTGCTACAAATGGAACTATTCCTATTGTTACTAAAATGTTTTTAAATGATGTATATATTTCAGCAAGTAAACCGAATGATAACATTAAAAAGTTCATGGATACTATAAATAGTATATCGGTTCTGTTAGATGTCACGAATTTATCAAATTGTATTGTTTTATTTACGAAAAAACTCAAAAGAGCGATTGTAGAAATAAGTTGAATCGGAGTAGTTATATACCAATCAATATAACGGTAAATTACAGGAAGTTGTTTATAACAAACAAATATTAAGTAAAAAATTAGTTCTATTATCTGCACTGCTATATCTGCAATTAATAATATTGTCAAAAACTCGTTTTTTATAGGTGCTAAAAAACCTACAAATGAAGAAATTCCAAATAAAATTTGCGCAAAAGTAGACACTTGTGCGGTTCTTTTTACTAATTGTTCGCTCATTTATTTATATTAATAAATAAAAATATAAATGACAATTATAAAATAAATTGGGTACAAGTTCTGAAACGAATCGTCTAAAAAAGTTACAACTACAAGACTAAAATGAATGAAAACATTACCCGGTTCGTATGAAAAAGACGGATCGTTTCATTCAATAAAACAATATGGGATGGACTTTAATTTTCTTTGCCAGGACTATATTGTGTTCTAGTTCTGTGTTTGAACTTTAAACTCAATTGAAATTCTTCATTAAAATCTGTTACATGTTCCATGAGACGCAACCAATCTTTTTTTAATGGATACTTGTTAAAACTTTTTACAAAGATTCTTTTTGAAGTAGAATTCTTCCTTTGTTCCACGACTTTTCCGTTTATTTTTCCATTTACAATTCTCGCATACATTCCATTGTATGTAGGAACACAAACAACGAATGTAGTTTCACTGTTTACACCACAATCTTTTACTCTTAAACAAAAATATGTATCTTCTCTCAAAAACTCAGAAACACTATTAAAATTTTTTACAATTGTATATGGTTCGAGTAGAGTGTCTTCATAAATAGTTATATCTTCAAAAAATTTAAAGTTAAACATTTTTTTATTACACATAAAATTATTTATAGTGACATAAACCATTAAAATATACTACAACAATTACTCCCATTCAATTCTAGCAGCAATGTTCATTGCCATAAGTTCTTGTACAAGTAACTTAAATGCAAAGGGACAAGACATATCTTTTACACATTCTCCACTGTTACAGTTTTTACAAAACGAATTTTTGTTTCGTACAAACGTATTTTCAGCAGCAGATTGTGCAAGCATTCCACAACTTTCTTTTCCACAAATAGTTGCGACACAGGGGTCGGAGTTATCCATAAGTCTATCTCGTAAGAAATGAGGAGCCCCATGTGAAATTACACAATCTCTTTCCATCTCTCCAAATCGCAATCCACCATCTCTAGCTCTTCCTTCTAATGGTTGACGAGTTAAAACTTGTACGGGACCTCGTGCACGTGCATGATGTTTATCAAATACCATATGCTTCAACCTTTGGTAATATGTCGGTCCTAAAAATATCTTAGACTCATAACGTTCTCCTGTCATTCCATTATAAAGATATGTGTTTCCTTGAGAATTATACCCAGCTTCTTTCAAACAATCACAAATATATTCAATAGATGATTCTCTAAACATTGTACCATCTCCTATTTCTCCTTGAATCGCACATAGAATAGCAAGCAATTCTTCTTTTATTTGTCCAATTGTCATTCTACTTGGAATTGCATGAGTATTTACAATTATATCTGGACACATACCATCTGATGTAAATGGCATATCAGCTTGTGGTAAAGTTGCACCAATTACTCCTTTTTGACCCATTCTACTAGAAAACTTATCTCCCCTAATTGGCTTTCTTGTTTTTCTAGTTCTAACTTTTATACTTTTAGAACCATCTCTGTTTATAGATTGAAGTACTCCATCTACTATAGTTTCTTCACTTTTCGAAATAACACTTCTATCACGTTTTACGGTTCTTCTAGCACCTTCTCCGAGTTCAGTTGTTACTATTGTTTTCCCAATTATCACATCACCTGGATTAATTTTAGTTCCTACTTCAATTATTCCATCATCTCCTAACTTTTCATAATTTCCTACACGTCTACCTGTTATTTCTTCAATGTCTTTAGGATTTTCAAATCTTTCTTGATCTGCACCATTTGTTTTCTCTTCATCTTTATAGCACTGGTATTTTACTGATTTGAAAAGTCCCCTTTGTAATGCATCTTCATTAAAAATAACACTGTCTTCTTGATTATATCCTGTATATAACATTATAGCAACAATAATATTTACACCCGATGGAGCATCTGATGCATGAACTAAATCTTCGATTCGTGTAGTTACAAGAGGTTTCTGAGGCGAAATTAATATATGTGAAACAGTATCCATTCTTACTGGGTAATTTGTCGCATGAATTCCTAGAGCTTGTTTACACATACTACTTTGGTATGTATTTCTTGGAGCTTGATTACAGTCCGGAAATGCGATTAAACCTGCACAAATTCCACATATAAGAGCAGGATCAAGTTCTGCATGAGTGTAGCCTTGCATGTTTCCTTTGGTTGACCATGTTGCTACCTGTAATCCTGTTTCTTCTTGTTTATCTACATATTCGATTACTTTTTCTCTTAGAAGTGTATCCCACAAAATTTCAAAAACTTCAACTTCACGTAATATTCTGGGTATTTCTTTTATCTTACAAACTCGAATAAGAGGTCTTAATAAGCATCCAGGATCCGTGTCAATATGAAGAGTTTTGTCAACTATAGCAATCGAAGTATCAAATGGAAGAACAAATGATCTTTTCAAATCTCTTACTTTTTCAGATACTTCATATGCTTTAGACATATTTTCTACATACATGTATAAACAACCATTTATCATGATTGGAATTCCATAAGACTTAACATGTCCAGGTGTCTCCAACAATTTATGAATTTGTGGATCCTCTTCCTTTAGCAAATTTAGTTGCTCTTTTATTGCACCAGAATGTGTTCCTATTCTTACATGAGTTAACATTGCCAACGTTTTTACCAATCCACAAGCTCCACCTTCAGGACTTTCGACACAGCAAATTAGACCCCATGCAGTATGATGTAGTAGACGTGGTTTGGGACTTTTTCCTTCCCTTGCAATAGGAGTGTTTATTTTTCTTAGATACGAATATGTAGAAACTATAGTCATTCTACTAATCATTTGTGCTACACCAGTTTGTGATGTAGATCCTTTCTGACTTTGTATTCCCCAGTTTCCAGTAGCTATAGCATACCGAAATGCACTTGTTATTTTTTTAGAAGCTATTATATCTCCTACATTTGTGAAACTTAACTTTCCACATTCAGCTGCCTTATTTAGTAAAGTTGTACATGTTTTCATAGATGCCCTAAAAACCTGTCTAAATAATAAAGCAAAAAGCATACCGGAAGAGTCTATTCTTTTATTTGCATAATGATCTCTGTCATCACTTTCTATTTCTCCTATGTAAACCTTTATTAGCTTTCTAACCATTAGACCCAAATAAGAAGATTTTTCTCTCAAAACTTCAGTTGTATTAAATAGACCCATGTGGGGAAGAATTTCACAATTCGTGATATGATCCAAATATTTTTGTCTTCTTTCTTTTGTAACTTCTTTAGTTCCTTCTTTTCCTATCCAATCTAACAATGATTCTGCATTCATGTCAGCTGTTGTATCATTATCCAGAATGCTACACAGTAAACTTGATTCTTCAACTTCTTCAGATCCTAAAATAAGCTCCATAACATCTTTCCTTGTATGAACTCCCAAAAGCCTAAACAAAGCTAAAATCGGTATTTGCATATTTACAAAAGGAAGTGTTGCCACCATTTCTGGTGTATTTCCTTTTTTTGTATTAGTTATGTAAATATAAAGTGTTGATGTCGATCTCAGTTTCATTTCATGACAACTTCTTATTTCACACTGCAATGAATATTTAGATGGCTGTTTCACTTGAAACACATAAGGTTGATTTGTATGCAACTTTTCTTGTCCTAAAAGAACTTTCTCTATTCCATTACAAATAAAATATCCACCTTGGTCTAACCTACATTCATGTGGATTTTCAGATGTTCTGGTATAACAACATGAACTTCCCAACATTGCTGGCAACTTACACAAGCAAACTTCCCTATACAATCGTCTTTCAGATTTTTTACCTTCTTTTTCAATGTCGTGAACTACATCTACCAATACCGAACAGTTATACGTCAAACTTCTACAACGAGCCATATGGGGTAGTAATATTTTTTCGGTTCCATCTGATTCAGAGACTTGTGGTTTTTGAATACTTAAATTACAAATAGAAATTATATGAATCTCGTCCCCTTGTACTATTTTAATTTCATTCGATTCCTGTACAATTTGTGGTAAAGAAAATAATAAAAAGTTGTCATAACTTTCTATTTGATGTCTTACCAGTCCATACTTTTTGAAATACGAATTTACAATATACCAAATTTCATTTTCAGTAGGGAGTCGTTCTTCTGTCATTTATGTTTTACAAATGTGATACGTAAATTTTGATTCAATAAAGATATTTACATCAAATAAATGGATGTTTTTTTGGGTTCGATCGGTTTTAAATCTCCGGAAAATCCACACGACCAACTTACTATATCTTTCACTGACTTAATAAATAAAATTTATAGTGTAAAAACTGTTTCTAAAGAATCTTCCTATCAAAAAAAACAACTAATTTCGTTAATAGAAAATCAGAAAAGTTTAATTAAAGTTCTAGAAGAATTATTTAGTGACTTGGTAATATTTCAAAGATCATTTCCATTCTTTTTGAAAGATCTTCTGACGAAAATAGAACGTGGCCATAGTTTTAATTACCATGAAACATCTATAAAAAAATTTCTAGAACATAACTTGAATCAATACATGCACTCAAATAGTGACCATGAACATCTACAAAAAGCCAAAAATATTTCAATCGAACTCTTGGGAAACTATACAAACTTCTTGTTTATAGTCAAAATAATAGATAATGATCCACTATTTTATGCATCATTCAAGCTAATGATAAACATGCTAAATAGTGATCTTGTAAATAAAAAAGTTTTGATAAAATCATACACTGATTAAATCGAATCAGTTTTAAACATATTATAATATTATTAATACACCATGGACTACAAAATCAAAATAAAAAGTGTTGAGAATAATGGTCCTATTTCAAGAATATACTCTGAAGATGAAAAATTCGTATTAGATGTTCCAACAGAAGCAAACATAAAAATAAAAAATTCTTTAGACGTTAAAATAACAAGGGAAAAGTATGAACACAATAAAATAAAAGTTCAGTTATATTGCTTAGTTTTTAGAGTTTTTGAAAATTATTCGTTAGTTTCGGCAGGAGGATTATTGTGTAAAGTTCCAGTTTGTTTAGATTTAGACGACGATGTTTTTATAACAATTACGTAATTTTTTATTTAAATCAGTTTACTTGCTACTTTTTATTTTTTACAATAATGCCTAAAAAAACTGAAGAGTGGCATCAAATAGGAAAACCGGTGACACCATCTCAAATAAATCATTTTTTTGACCTTTGTACAAAATGGTTGGTGGTGTCACCTTCTACTTTTAAACAAGATGAGTTAGAACATGTAAACTCTTTCCACATGCCAGTAACATACACTACTAGTGAAATTACATTTTCTGAAACAGATGTTAATCAAAATACTGAAAAGTGTTGTTTTTTTTGCAAGAGTAAGAATGATGTTTACAATATGACAGCAAATCCGTTTACGAGAAAACATCAAATATTTGTTTGTACTAAATGCTTTTCTAAATCAGATTTATGAAGTTTTCATTAGTATAAAACTAAATGTTGGAAACAGTTGGTACTTTTAGGGCATGGGTTTCAAACCAAATGTCAGAATATGACGCATCTCATGACATTGTTCATGTCGATAACGTAGTACATCACGCAACTACTATTTTGAAAGAAAATAGTTGTAGTGAAAATAGTAACTTGTATATGGCAACTATTTTGTGTTCACTTGCACATGACATATGTGATCGAAAATATGTAACAAACGTCACAAATAAATTAAATTCTATTTCATTAATATTGTCAAGACTACATGTAAACGAAAACGTAGTTAAAATTGTAGAAAAAGTAATTCCTAGAATATCGTTTTCAAAAAGATTAAAAGATGGAGAACCATTAGATTTATCAAATGATGAACTTTTTGTTTATAAAGTTGTATCAGATGCAGATATGCTTGAATCAATGGGTGCCACTGGAGTAGTTAGGACATATATGTTTCAAGCTGTTCATGGCCATACCGCAAAAGGAGCCTGGATACATACTACAGATACTCTTTTTAGGTGTATGGACTATTTGGTCTTTCCTTACTCGATAAATGAAGGAAAAATACGTTTAGAAAGAATGAAACGTATATGTCTAGAATTAGAAAATGAACGCAAATTCATGTGATTTTTTTTACTACTTTATTAAAAATGATCATTTCACTAATATTAGTTTTGTTTATAACAAGTCAAACCTTGGGTCAAGAAAGTGTTGACTTGAGTAATGATAATAAAAGTTTCTGGGAGTCTATATTAGAACTAAATGTATTAATTCCTATTCTATTAACTTTTGTAATTTCCCTTTTTATTTTCATTTATATATTTAAAAATTGTACAAGGGAAAGGTCAGAATCTTTCATAAATTCTATGAATTCAGTAACAAAATTTTTCTCTAGTTTAGAAGTTTTTAAAAAAAAAAGTACAGTAATTTCAAACTATGTAGACAACAAAAAAACTCCTAATCTATCATTCAAGTAGTTTCTTCAGTTTTTGAAGAAGCTGCTTGACTTGTAAGTAAACGAACTTTTGCAAGCGCTTTACTTAAAGAACTTTTTAAATCGTCTACAAGTTTAGATTGAGCTCTTATGTTTTCATATGACTGATACTTTTCTTGTATTGTATACTTATATTCTACGTTTAACTTTAACCCGTTCAAAACTTCCGCTGGTAATGGGTTTTTAGAGTCTTCATCTTTCACTATGACTCTAAGAACTAAAGAACCTCTTTTTTCTATATTGAACACAATTCTTTTTTTTTGAAGTTTGACCAAGTTTAACTCTTTATAAACTGAAAGTTTACATCTATGTTTCTCATCTCTTATTGCTGTTTGTGCACATGGAATTAATTGCAGTGTTACATCAAAATTAGACTCTGATAAATCAACTTCCTGTCCATTTTTGAATGCAGAAACTTTTACGTTGCTTACTACGACTTCTATTGACTTGAAATTATTACTACGTAATGATGACCGGAATTCTCTTGTCTGATGAATCCTTTTGGCAGGTGTGAGCGAGTCTCCTTTTTCTGTAAAATTATATGATGCATTTACTTGTTCGTCGAATATGTTCAAAGGCATTCAACTCTTTACATCAAGTATCATATTTTTTTTAGTTTGATAATATTTTATAAATTGAAAACACTTGTTCAGAAACTAAAAATGTCATTAATACTGTGGATATTATAGTGTTTTTATTGATCCATTTATTAGGTTTGTACTTTTTGGGAACTTTTGTCCAATGCACCATTTATGTTTATACATTTTTTTATTTACAACATTTAAACTACTTAGTTTTTATTTACTTTACCGGGTTAAACACTGTATGAGTCAAAAAAAAAGTATTATAGTGTATTGTGGAAAAATTTAGATTTATAATTAACTAATATCACAATACTTGCATAAATATGCTTATTTTTGAGACCCTACTTCATACCTTTCTTCTACCGTACGTCTACGTCTTCCAACTTCACTCCTTTCTTCTACTGGACGCCGTCTCTCCCCAACTTCACTCCTTTCTTCTACTGGACGCCGTCTCTCCCCAACTTCACTCCTTTCTTCTACTGGACGCCGTCTCTCTCCAACTTCACTCCTTTCTTCTACTGGACGCCGTCTCTC
>Ga0115570_10003178_pt1 | contig 12290 bp, 9 predicted proteins | sample COGITO_mtgs_1205_3_FD_87294 | JGI IMG/M metagenome (GOLD analysis project Ga0115570, IMG submission 87294) | Pelagic marine microbial communities from North Sea - COGITO_mtgs_120524 | ecosystem: Environmental > Aquatic > Marine > Epipelagic | place: Germany:Helgoland, sampling site Kabeltonne... | reverse complement strand
GCAGAAGATTTGCCTATATATAAGACTTTACAAGAAAGATTAGAGGCTATAATTCAAAGAAGAGATGAAGAAGTGGATGATACCTATTCATTACTCTGTGTTATAATGAATGACCTTAATAAAGCACAGGAGCAAGAATTAAGTTCTGACCTTTCTAAGGGGGAAAGAGCAATAAGTCAATTGCTATCACAAAAAATAGATAATGATGAATTAGTTGGTCTTATTACATCTGATATTAACGAAATAGTAGAGGATAGGACAAAAAACTTTAATAACTGGCAAATCCAGGATTCTGTAGTAGGAAAAATTAGAGTTGATATAATTAAGAAATTAGTCGATTTATCTAAAACACATTCTGCCATTAGTAAAGAAAATGTGGATTATATCCAATTTGCCGAACAGCTTATGAAATACATTATCCAACATTATTGATGTCTGAGAAAGTTATAACCATAGAAGACATTGATATAACTCTTTTTAAGAGTAAAAAAGCAAAGAGTATAAATATCACAATTAGACCATTTAAAGGGGTTAGAGTATCCGTTCCTTCATTTGTCTCTTATGACAAGGCTAAATCAGCTGTAAAGCAACGAATGAGTTGGATAAAAAAAAATTTAAGTAAGATTAAGGGTGCTGAAGAACTCTTTACAGTCTTTGATTATAATTCTGAGTTTAAAACAAGAGAACATCAGCTAAAATTAATAGCAGTTAATTTTGATAATCTTAAATCTGTAGTTAGAAGTAATACCATCTTTGTTTACATACCCAAAGAATTAGATGTTCTTTCTAATGAGGTTCAGATGGAAATAAGAAAGGCTATTGAAAGAGCCTGGAGAAAGGAAGCAAAAGCTTATTTGCCAGACAGAGTAAATCATTTAGCAAATAAAAATGACTTTTCATTTAATAGAGTTTCTGTTCAAAACTCAAAAACAAGATGGGGTAGTTGTTCTGTAAATAATAATATCAATCTATCTCTACATTTGATGAGGTTGCCAGACCATTTAATTGATTACGTGATATTGCACGAGCTTTCTCATACAAAAGTTAAAAACCACAGTCCACACTTTTGGCATCTTTTGGACCAAGTTTCTGGAAATGCAAGGGTTTTAGATAAGGAAGTTAAGAGTTATAAAATTGGTATTTATTGATTAATATCCTTTAATGTCTTAAATATTTGAAACCTCATCAAAGCTATCAGAAATAATGATACCCCACTCTCACCAAACCATAGGGCTACACCTCCATTCTGAGCAAAGACTGCAAAAAGGAAACCGATATTTTAAAAGGGGTACGGGGGGTGTTGAATATGAAAATTAGTTCGGATTTTTTGGCAAATTAACTGCCTCAGTACTGCCAGTTATATGCCAGTGAAGTTATTTTATGATATATTTGAAATCACAACTTGTTGTAATAAAAAAACCCTATACTATTGCTAGTAAAGGGTTTAAGTAGCGCCCTCACCTGGACTCGAACCAGGGACCTATTGATTAACAGTCAACCGCTCTAACCAGCTGAGCTATGAAGGCATTTAACTTTTAAAAACGGTGAAGAATACTTTCTTTAAAAGCGACTGCAAAAATAGATTTTTACTTTAAACGAAAAATAATTTTTATAAATTATTTTGGTACAAGACTACAACTACCTAATCCTTCTACTTTAGCCGTTATTTTTTTGCCTTTTTCTACAAATACGGCTGGGGTAGCAGCTCCTGCCAATAGGATATTCCCCTTTAAAAAAGGTTGGTGGTATTTGGTAGCAAGTCGTGAAGCATTACAAATAGATAAGAATGGATTGTCCAAAATGGCATTGCTGGTGTCTTGTTCCTTAATTTCTTGGTCAAAAAGTAGTGACATCGATAAATTATTTAAGGATTCTGGAAGTGGTTGCCAGGCACCAATGACAAATCCAGATGAGGAACAGTTATCCGCAATTACATCTTCTAAGGAAAATTTGAAATTTGAAAATCGTGAATCAATAATTTCGATGGCTGGAGCACAAGCCAATACATAGTCAGATATTTCCGCTAAACTGATTTCTTTATCAATATTTTTCTTCAGTAAAAAAGCAATTTCGGGTTCTGCCCGAGGGTGGATAAATTGACCCATATCCATTTCTTCATTATGCTTAAGCCACATGGCATTAGTAAGTCTTCCCCAAATCATATCGTGAACTCCCATTTGTTCCATTTTAGCAAATGAGGTAAATCCGAGTTTAAGCCCGACAAATTTTTCTCCTCGGGCGTAACGTTCCTCCATCGATAAACGTTGAATCTCATAGGCTTGATCTTCAGAAAAAGTATATTCTTGACTAATCTGTGCTATCGCTTGAGCTTGGTTGGCTGCCTGATCTAGTTTTTGGGCTATTGCGGTTACATTCATGGTGCGAAAATAACCAATGCGTAAATAGAACTTTTGCCTTTGTGCATTATGGGGGATAAATACGTATAACATATGTCGTGTTTTATCGGGATAGCCATACTTTTGTTGGATGAGTTTATTAGTAATAGGAAGTGTTGCTTTTGATGCAATTGAAACTCCTTTTGGAAAGACAGATAAAATAATAGGAGGCGCTGCTACATACATCACTTTAAGCAGTAGTTATTTGGCCGATCAAGTCCAATTAGTAGCAGTAGTAGGTGGAGATTTTCCGAAAGAAGATATTGCTCTTCTTCAATCCCACGGTATTGATACTCAAGGATTACAAATCAAGGAAAATGAAAAATCATTTTTTTGGAGCGGAAAATATCATAACGATATGAATAGTCGTGACACTTTGGTAACTGAATTAAATGTTTTAGAGCATTTTGATCCAATTATACCTGCATCGTATCAGAACTCATCGTATGTAATGCTCGGAAATTTGTCGCCAGATGTTCAGCGCACGGTGATAGAACGCATGGAAATAAAACCTAAATTAATTGCCATGGATACCATGAATTTTTGGATGGATATCGCCAAAGATGCTTTGGATAAAACCATTGCTATGGTTGATGTTCTTATTATCAATGATGAAGAGGCTAGACAATTAAGTGGGGAATATGCTCTTGTAAAAGCAGCCCAAAAAATAATGGCTATGGGGCCCCAATTTTTAATTATTAAAAAAGGGGAGCATGGAGCATTGTTGTTTGATGCAGATTCGGTTTATTTCTGTCCAGCTTTACCCCTTGAAGAAGTGTTTGACCCAACCGGGGCGGGAGACACTTTTGCTGGAGGTTTTATTGGCTACTTAGCTTCTACGGATGATATTTCTTTCGATAATATGAAGAGAGCAGTTATTTATGGTAGCGCAATGGCCAGTTTTTGTGTTGAAAAATTTGGTACAGAGCGATTAGTAAATTTAAGTGACTCAGAAATTCATGCACGTGTACAACAATTTATAGATTTGAGTCAAGTGCAAATTAAATTATAACTGAGTATGCCAAATACCCTATGGAAGCCACATAAAACTCCCAACGCTGAAGCTGTGGAGCTGCTCAAAAATGAGATCAACGCCCCAGATATTATTGCACAAATGTTAGTCCAAAGGGGGATAGATACCGTGCCTAAAGTACGAGCATTTTTTAATCCCAGAATAGCAGATATGCATGATCCTTTTTTAATGAAAGACATGGATAAAGCCATTGAACGAATTCAAAAAGCTCAAAAAGAAGGGGAAGGAGTTCTTATTTTTGGTGATTACGATGTAGATGGAACGACTTCTGTGGCATTGACCTATTCTTTTTTTAAGGATAAATTCAAAAAAATTGATTTCTATATTCCCGATCGGTACAAAGAAGGATATGGAATTAGTGAGGCTGGTATCAACTACGCCAAATCTGCCGGTTTATCCCTCATAATTGCATTGGACTGCGGAATTCGATCTATTGATAAAATCAATTATGCCCAAACTCTAGGTATTGATTTTATTATTTGTGATCATCATTTGCCGGGTGATGAATTACCCAAAGCTGCAGCTGTACTTGACCCAAAGCGGTCAGATTGTGAATATCCCTTTAAGGAATTGGCAGGGTGTGGAATTGGACTCAAGTTAGCTCAAGCTTATGCTCAAGTCCATGATTTGGACGATCGAGAATATTTGCAATATCTTGATTTAGCGACCTTAAGTATTGCCAGTGATATTGTGCCAATTCAAGATGAAAATAGAATTATAGCCCATTTTGGTTTGAAAATAATCAATCAAAATCCAAGGTTAGGACTGAAGCGGCTTATTGAAATTGCCATAAATAAGGAAGAACTATCCATTGGGGATCTTGTCTTTTATATTGGTCCTCGAATAAATGCAGCAGGTCGAATGAGTGATGCTAAAAGTGCTGTACGTATGTTGCTAGCTGAAACTCAGGAAGTAGCGGATAGATATGTATTGGAATTACAATCTCAAAATGAAGATCGTAAAATTGTAGATCAAGAAATTACCGCCGATTTTAAAAAAATAATAGCAGAAACCCCATCTTTACTAGATCGTAAAACCCACGTTTTTTATCAAGAAAACTGGCATAAAGGGGTGGTGGGTATTGCTGCTAGTAGAGCGATTGAACAGTATTATAGGCCTACTATTATTTTAACTAAAAGCGCAGAGGGTATTCTTGCAGGTAGTGCTCGAAGTGTTCAAGGTTTTGATATACATGCAGCCCTTGAAAAATGTAAGGAATATCTACTTCAGTTTGGAGGACATAAATATGCTGCAGGTATGACATTGAAAGCAGAAAATTTACAAGCGTTTAGCGATGCTTTTGAACAAGTAGGACGAGAGGTGTTAACGGATGATATATTGACGCCTAAGATTTATTATGATGCATTATTGGATGTGAACGAAGTCAACTATCGTTTTTATTCCATCATACAAAAAATGGCACCTTTTGGTCCTGGAAATATGACGCCCATTTTTTATGCAAAAGGCTTAAAAGATGATGGTACTGGTAAAATTATAGGCAAGACTGAGGAACACCTTAAATTAAACATTAAGCGGCCATCTGGATCTATTCCTTCATTAGCTTTTGGAATGGCAGATCAATTTCCAGCCATCAAAAAAGCAGACTCTTTCGAGGCCTGCTTTCAGATTAATGAAAATATTTTTCGGGGAAGCCGAACACTTCAACTGATGTTGAAAGACATTCGTTTTACCAACGATGTTTGATATGTTTTCGTTTAGTAAGACTAAAATCTAAAGCCAAATAACCTACGATGGATAAGTTTGTAGCAGATCCTAAACGTGAATCTCTGTATATATCTAATAATCCAAGGTTTGTTCGAGTGCCTACAATAAGTCTACTTTTCCCATCGCGAATGCTGAAGTTAATACCTAATCCAGTAGTTATACCCATGTCAATGGTATTGCCGACTAAATCTGATTCTGGGATATCATTGTCTTGATCACTCCAGTTTTTTACTATCGTGGAGTCAAAATAGATATTTACGGCTGTACCATAAGACAAATATGGACCTCCTTCAATGAACCAATAGCTAGTAGGCTGTCCTACTCTGTATGGGACAAGCTCTTTTTTCTTGAAAGGAATCATGTATTGGATAGTTAAGGGAACTTGAATGTAGGTTCCCCCGCCAAGATTATATATTTTATTATCATCGACATCTACATAGCCTGTATTATAGTCTAAAGCACGGATATCAAATAGTACATCACCTTCAGCAATTAATCGTTTTGTAATTTGGTGCTTGTATCCTAGTCCAGAAAACACAGCTAATCCAGGTTGAACTCCATTGCTACCTCCAACAGTTGCAAGTCCACCTCCACCTTTGTAGGTGAGCCACATTTGAGCGTTAGTATTCATGGAAAATCCAATGATTACAAAAAGAGATAAAAGAATTTTTTTCATCGGTTATTAAATTTAGTTTGACAAATATACTTTAAAACCAATAGTTGTTATTCATTAGTATGCTACTTTTGAACTTTGTATGCGACTCAGAGCAGAAAATTTAGTCAAACAATATAAAAAGAGACGAGTCGTAAATGACATGTCTCTTGAAGTAGAACAAGGAGAAATAGTAGGCTTATTGGGTCCTAACGGTGCAGGTAAAACAACTACATTTTATATGACGGTTGGTTTGGTGACTCCGGATGAGGGTGAAGTCTATTTGGATGATGAAAAAATTACAGGTTTAGCCATGTATCAACGAGCTCAGAAAGGGGTAGGTTACTTGCCACAGGAAGCTTCTGTATTCAGAGATTTGTCTGTTGAAGACAATATTTTAGCCGTTCTAGAGCTAACAAATAAATCAAAGGAAGAACAAATTGAAAAAACAGAATCGCTGATTGCTGAATTTGGTTTAGAAAAAGTACGTAAAAATCTCGGAAAGGTATTGAGTGGGGGAGAACGAAGACGCTGTGAAATTGCTAGAGCCCTAGCTGTCGATCCTAAGTTTATTCTATTGGACGAGCCTTTTGCAGGAGTGGATCCAATTGCCGTGGAGGATATTCAACAAATTGTTCAAAAATTGGTTAAACGAAATATTGGGGTATTAATCACTGACCATAATGTACATGAAACGCTCAGTATTGTAAATCGTGCATATTTGCTATTTGAAGGAAAATTACTCAAGAAAGGTACTGCAGAGGAATTGGCTGCTGACGAAATGGTACGTCATGTATATTTGGGTAAAAATTTTGAACTACGTTCTTAATTTTTATTGAGCAAAATAGTGTTCGACTTTTTCTTTATAATAAGGTTGTAATTCTGGAGAAACTCTTTTCAACATTTCTATTTCTCTTTCTTTTTGCTCTAAGTATTTTTTAATATTATCAGGCATTGAACGTTCAATATCTTGGCCTTCATTTGAAGTTCTACTCTGATCCTGTTCTTGCTCTTTTTCAGCTTTTTCGTGTTCACTTAATTTAAATTCAATTTGCTTGAGTTTTTGAAAGGTTTGGCTGTTCAAACGTTTATTGTATAAATCTTCTTCAACCTGATCCATTAAATCTTGTGTTTTTTTCAAATCACCCAAGCTGCTTCCTTTCCCTTCTTTTTGAAGTTTACGATGAAGATCCTGTACCTTTTTTCGAATGGCTGCTTGTTTAGCTGCCATTTCAGCAAATTCTTTGCTTGTTGGTTTGCCTTTCCCTTGCTTTTGACCTTCTTCCAATGCTTTCATTTGTCTGGCTAATTCATCTTGTAATTTTTTTATAGCATTGGCATTGGATTGCTGAGGCTTATCTCCTTTTTCTCCACTTTCTGGCTTTTTACACTCCCCTTTTGGCTTTCCTTTCTTTTGTTTTTGAGCCTTCATTTGAGCCTGCATTTGTTTGAGAGATTCGCTGAGCATCAGTGCTAGATTATTGTATCCAGACATTGCATATTGTTGGGTAACTAACGCATTATTCGTGCTACGTTCTCCCAGATATTTAAGGGATTGATCTAAATTGTCATTAACGCGAGCAATCTCCTCATTTACAAATGATTGGATTTGTTCATTGCGTTTACTCAGTGCAAATAAGGAATCTTCAACCATTTTAGTGTCTGATTTGATACGTTGTTGTTTTTGACGAAGTACAACATATTCTGGGCTGTATCGCTGGTTTTTTTTGAAATCTTCCATAAGTGATTCCTGGTCAAACGATAATTGAATTAAATTTTCTAAAATCTGTCGAAGAGTTTGATAATTTTCTCCTTGTTTATCTTCAGTATCTTTATCCATTTCTTGCTGCATTTTTTCAGCCAATTCTTGCAGTTGTTGAGCAGCATCGTTCATGTCTTGGGATGCATCTTTTGATTTGCCTTTTTGTTCCTTAGATAAGGCATCTTGCATTTTTTGATCGATAGATTCTTCTTCTTTCCGGTGGTCATCTATGTCCATCGGATTTTCTAGTGCCTGATTTTTTTCTCTAATATCTTCCAGGTCTTTTTTTACATCTTTATAGGATTGATTTAATTTTTGTTGATCTTGAGCAGTGTTGGGCTCTTTTTTGTCTTTTGTTTTTTGGGCAAGTTCTTTTTGTTTTTTAGCTAGATCATTAATTTTATTTATCGTTTCATTCCGTTTTTTTTCAAGTTCAAGTTCTTTATATAATTCTAACAAACGATCCATTTCTTTATTCATTTGATTTTCATCAAATTTTAAATCTTGCAATGCATTTTGAAGTTCATCTTTTTTATTTTCTTCCATCAATTGTTTGATCTTATCTAAAAGTGCTTTTGTTTTTTCATCCAAAACTTCTTCCATGATTTTTTCCAGTTTTTTTTGTTTTTCTAATAGCTCTTCTTCTATGGGATTAAACTCGTTTTCTTTTACGTTTTTTTCTTTATTTTTTTCGATAGTTTTTTTGATTTGATCAAGAATAGCTTGTTTTTTATCTAACATCTCATTAATCTTTTGCTGATCGTTCCAATCTAAGTTCTTTTTTTCGGTTAGCATTTTTTCAATGCTATTCATTTCTTTTTCAAGTTCTTTAGAATCGGATTGAGCTTGATTTAATGTAGCTTTTATTTCTGAACTTAGTTGTTCAGTTTGTTGAGCTATTTCTTCCATGGAGGGTATTCGGAACGTGGTCTTGGGTGTTTGTGCAGATTTATTTCCATTGACACCATCATTATCCCATACGGTAAAATAGTAGGTGAGTTCATCATTGGGTCCAACCTGCAATGTATCTATATTCCAATAGAAATAAAATCCTTGTGAAGTTGGAGTAGATGGAATGGGAATAGATTTTCTTAATGAAATTAGTGAATCCTTTTCTCCATATTTCCGGAGCTTATAGTTGAAGTAAAGTCTTGTAAATCCGTGATCATCCCCAATTTCGCCTATGAAATAAATGATTTTTTGACTCATACTATCCTTTTGTTGTTTTACATGAATGGTGGGGTAGATGTCTGGAATGACTTGAATCAAATAGCTCATAGAATCGCCCAAACTTAAATCTTTATTTTCTGTACGTACTTTAAGTTGGCTTGATTCCATACATTGAATTTTAAAATCAGTTTTATTTTTTTTTGGAATATATATCTTGCCAAGCGGATCTATATGCAGCTTGCTTACATTTTGAGTTTTAATTTCCCAGGAAATGGTGGTTCCTTGTGGAACTTTAAGTTCACTCATATTTTCCACTGTTTTGGTAGGAATATCAAGGTATGGAGGATAAATCAACGTAGCGAAAGAATTCATCATACGCGGTTTTAGTAACATAGTAAGTGGGTACGTTTTACTTCTGTGCCCACCTGCTTCAAAGTAGATTGATTCTGATTTTTGAATATTTTTAAGCTGATAGATATATGACCCTAATGCATTAGTTCTCATTTTATAGGTGTAATTTCCAATGTGAATGTATACTTCAGATGGAATTTCATTTCCTGTAATCGATAAAGGAATGGGTATGTCTTGCCCTTGTATGTATTTGAGGTCGCCTATGCTACTATTAAACTCAAAGGGTGCTTGTTCCATAAAATGGGTTTGGTAATGGACAAGTCGTTCTGTGCTTTCTTTAAAACCCGGAATAACAATCAGGATACTAAGTAGTACAAATGCGGGTAGTAAAGCATATTTTAGATAAACTTTATTTTTATGAAAGGGTATTGCTCTTACAAATGGAATTGGACTCAGTTGCTCAATTCGTTGATTGATACTTGCCAGAAGCAATAGGCTGTCATTATTCTGAATGGAAGATTGTAATTGAAGGGTATTAATGAGTTTGTCTTGAACTTGAGGGAAATGACGACCTATCAGATCTGCGGCTTCGTTATAACCAAACTTACGGCGAATTTGAAAAAGGCCTAATAATGGAGGCAAAATATATATAGTAAATATGATGGCCGCAAATACAATTAAACTATAGAAGAGTATGGTTCGAATAACGGGTTCAAATCGCCCCATATATTCCGCAAAACTTAAGCTGAAAAATGCAATAATGAGTATAGATAAACCTAATATTACCCCTTTTAATAGTTGATTTTGATAGTACTTTTTGATAAAGTACTCCAAACGATCAATAAGGGTAGGATGACTCATAGGTTTTTAGTCTTTTAACTTAACGCGAAAATAGTTGATTTGTTATCGATTTACTCAGCCCAGTTTAAGTAAACTTCTACTTTTCATAATACATTATAACATTTAAATGGTTCTGATAAAATTCAATTCAAAACCCGGTCTCTTTGAGTTACCTTTGTGATCGTTATGATGCGAATGTTATTATTAATCGGGCTATTGCCTTTCCTCGTGGGGACAACACTGCATAGAGAAGATGTGCCTGAAAAAATAAAGTGGGTAGATTTTAATACGGGGATGTCTCTTGCCCAATCTACAGGGAAAATAGCCATGATTGATTGTTATACGGAATGGTGTGGATGGTGCAAGGTTATGGATAAAAAAACCTTTTCAGACCCCAAAATTGCTCAAAAAATAAATGAAAATTTTATAGCCATAAAATTTAATCCAGAGCTTCCAGGGAAATATTTTGCAGGCACACAAGATTCATTAACGGGTCGTCAATTGCTAATGGCTTTATCCAATAATAAGCCAAGTGGATATCCTACTTTTTTCTTTTTTGTACCTCAAGATCGAAAGATATTTCAATTACCCGGATATCAGGATGTCACCCAATTTGGAGAAATACTTGAAAACATGGAAAAGTATCAGATCGAGAGGTTGCCTAAATAAACAAATTTTAACCAGTGGGAAGAAGAAAAGAAAAGCAAAAGCATTACAATAATATAGAACTTGTAGCAGCAGGAGGAGAGGGGCATGCTCTAGCTAAAATTGAGGGTAAGGTTATTTTTGTAAAATATGGTGCACCGGGCGATGTGGTGGATTTGGAAATTGTGGGTAGAAAAAAGAAATTTAGTTTAGCTAAAATCACTCAGCTTCACCATGCTTCGCCAATTCGCATCGAACCGTTCTGTAATCATTATGGAACTTGCGGTGGTTGCAAATGGCAACACATTGATTATAAATCACAGTTGTCCCTTAAAAATCAATGGGCCCATGATTGTTTACAACGCATAGGTAAGTTGGATGTCACTGAAGTTTTACCCATCGTTGGCGCTGAACAAACCCAGTTTTACCGTAACAAAATGGAGTATACATTCTCCAATAAACGTTGGCTGTACGACCATGAATCTTTAGCTGACTTGGACCATACCAATGCTCTAGGTTTTCATGCCCCAGGTCGTTTTGACAAAGTATTATTTATTCAACATTGTGGATTACAAGCTGATTTAGGCAATACCATTCGAAATTTTGTTTATGAATTTTGTATAGAGCATGCATTTACATTCTATGATTTGAAAGAACATACTGGATTGATGCGTAACTTAATGCTCAGAAATACTCGAAAAGGTGATTGGATGATTAATGTAATCTTTGCTAAAGATGAACCAGAAAATCGAATTTTATTGTTGGATGCAATTCAAAAAAAGTTTTCACCAGCTGCACTGAATTACTGTATCAATGAGAAGTTGAACGATAGTACCTTCGACCAAACATTTATTTCTTATCACGGAGTTTTCGAAATTCAAGAAGAACTAAATGGTTTGAAATTTAACATATCTCCCAAATCTTTTTTTCAAACCAATCCAGTACAAGCAGAAAAGTTGTATCAAGTGGCTCTTGATTTTGCTGAAATCACAAAAAATGATGTAGTTTACGATTTATACTGTGGCACAGGAACAATCACGTGTTTGGCTGCTAAAAAAGCTAAAAAAGCAATTGGAGTTGAGATTGTAGACGAGGCTATCCAAGCAGCTAATGTAAATGCAAACCTCAATCAACTAACCAATACTACTTTTCTAGTGGGCGACATGAAAGATGTTTTTAATACCACATTTTACGATCAACATGGTCAGCCAGATGTAATCATCACCGATCCGCCTCGGAGTGGAATGCATCCAAGCGTTGTTGCGTATCTAGCTGAAATAAAATGCCCTAAAATAGTATATGTCAGTTGCAATCCGGCAACGCAAGCTAGAGATTTAGCGATGTTGACTGAAGTTTATCAAGTAAATAAAAGTCAAGCAGTAGATATGTTCCCTCAAACTCACCATGTAGAAAATGTGGTACTACTCTCCCTGCGGTAGTTGATACACCATTTCAAAGTCGTCCATAACAAATCCACAACCTATATCAATTACCAAGTCTTTTCGTTGAATAAAACCTAATTTTAGATATGCTTGGATGGCAATTGTATTGTATTTATTTACAGTTAACACAATCGATGAGCAATTTAGATTTTGTGCCTGATGCAAGACAAATTGCATCATTTGACGGCCATAACCTAGTCCTCTATATTTTTTTATAAGGTATATTTTACTGAGAAAAAGCGTCTTATCTTTTTGCTGTTTGAAAGAAAGGTAT
>Ga0115570_10003176_pt1 | contig 12299 bp, 8 predicted proteins | sample COGITO_mtgs_1205_3_FD_87294 | JGI IMG/M metagenome (GOLD analysis project Ga0115570, IMG submission 87294) | Pelagic marine microbial communities from North Sea - COGITO_mtgs_120524 | ecosystem: Environmental > Aquatic > Marine > Epipelagic | place: Germany:Helgoland, sampling site Kabeltonne... | reverse complement strand
GAATCAGTTTGTCAGCAAAGTAAAATGCGTGTTCTGCAAACTTCTCTGCACCTACACCGCCAAACTCTCTTACTTCACATAATCCTTTTTCTTGTAGATCATAAAAGTCTTGTTTGTGTGGATCGTTCATGTCTACACATAGTTTGTGATCGAAGTTTTCTTCAAGCCAAGCCTTTAGTGGTTTGAGTCCTCCAAAGTCTACTGCCCAGTTTTTGTTGTCGAGATGATCACAACCAAATGTAAATGTAAATGCTAGTGAATAACCGTGTAGCAGATGACAGTGTGAATGATCTGCGTTTGGTTGACGGAACACTGCTGATAAGCCAATGTTGTGTCCGTAGTGTTTTGTACTTAGATGTCTTGCCATATATATTTCTCCTATTAAATATGTAGCGGCAGAGTTAGAAGGGTTGACGCTGAGACCTTATTATTATAATACTATAAATTACTAATCTTGTCAAGTATAACATTTGGCAATTTCCAAGTATCTGGCAGTATTAAATCATCGTTGTATATTAAAAACGTTGTGTTACTATAATGTTCAAATACTTTTGCAATTTGATGTATCCAATATCTAGGATCAACTGCACGTTTATTGCTTGTATTATAGTTATCTGTATCTTTGTAAATATTATTAGTATTATTAGTTTTACTATATAAATCAAATCCAATCATTTTTACTTCTTTATCATGTTTTGCAGCAAGTAATACTGCATACGGTCCACTTCCCCATTGGAACGGGTCATCTGCTCTTTGATCGCCTTTATACGGTAATTTAGGAACAAGCCGAATGTGTTCTCTGTTATGATATCGATCTATCCATTCTTTACGTGTGTATATAAAAGTACTATTACTATTTGCATTAACTTTTAGAGCTTCGTTTACCATACGTTTATCAACACAAATTATATGATTTATATTATTATAGTCACGAAAAATCGCATTACAACCTACCTTAACGCCATGTATTTCATTTATATCTATATTTTTACGACTTTCGCCGTTGCCTATAACTAACATACTTTATTTAATAAATACAACATAGGAATATAAAATTATTGGGATAAGTAATGGCCACACCTAAAATATACGACTTTTTCAGAAAAATTACAGCAGTAGACGCAACTGATACTCTGGTAGGTACAGCAGAAGCAGATCATACGAGAGATGAGCTTACTATCAAAGGCGGTGATAATATTGTGTTATCTGTTGATGCTGCTACAGACAAAATTACAATTGAGGCAGATGATACTACATTATTTGTGCCGATTGGTAGTACAACATTACGTCATCAGCAAGGTCTTGATATTCACGATGTAAATCTTGTAGGCGGATACGGAGTAGACATTGTAAGAAATAGTTCTGGCGAATTAGAAATACAAGCAGGTGAAGGTGATACTAATATTGTTTGGGTTTCAAAATCACAAGGTAGCGATACACATGATGGCATAAATGCGCCTGTTGCTACAATTAAAAAAGCATGTCAGATTGCTAGTGAAATAGCCTATCAAAGTACAGTAACACAAACAACATCATTAACTGGTGCAAGAACATTACTTGATGCGAATATAGAATTTATTAAAGATGAAGTTATACAACATATAACTGATAACTTTCCTAGTCTAACATACAATACAGACAAGTGTAAAAGAGATACTGGATATATTGCCAATGCAGCATTATACGATGTGCAGTTTGGTGGTAACAGTGCCAGTAGATTATCTGCAGAGCTGTATTTTACACAAGGCAGTGCAGAAGTTATTGCTAACCAATTAGCAGAAACAATAAGTGCAAATACATTCCTTAAACAACTTGTAATGGATGTACTAAATCAAATTACTGTAACACCATTACAGTCTGTAACAACCCAAACCTTAGATGCTGGCATATCAGTTGCTAATAGTGATGTGACATCTATTAGTGCAGGCATACAAATTGTTATTGATGCATTAACTGCGGGTGACACAAACAGTTTACCTGCACTAGTAAAACCTACATTATCTATTACACCAACTACAATTAAAATTGCGTCAGGTGATTATTTAGAAGCAAACCCAATTATTGTTCCAGACGGAGTATCGCTTGTAGGCGACAGTTTGAGAACTGTTATTATACGTCCGTTAAATGCAAACAAAAATATGTTTAGCCTACGTAACGGAAGCTATGTAACTCAAATTACATTTAGAGATCATTTAGATGCGAATGGCGCCCCTGATTGGACTTGGAACTTTACGTTTGGATTTGATGATATACTAGACTCTGATTATGACAGAGGATCATATAGAAATCTAAGTTCATTTAAACCAGTTGTCACAACATCTCCATATATATTTAATGCAAGTTTAATATCGTTCTTGGGCGGCAGTGGTGTTGATGTAAACGGAGACTTAGTCGAAGAACCTAACCAGCCTGCACAACCATTAGAACTTGAACTTGGAACAGATACAACTCCAGGATTACCTAAACAAGGTAAGTCAATGATTGGTGCTGCTTATACAATGCTTACATTTGGTGGTACAGGCTGGTTGATACGTAACCAAGCGTATTCACAGTTAGTTAGTTGTTTCCAAATCTTTGCCAAGAACGGCATTTATACGCAAAACGGTGGTTATTGTAGTGTAACAAACTCTGCTACAAATTTTGGACTTTATGCTTTACGCTCAATTGGACAGATGCCTGTATCATTTGAATTTGATAGACCTATTGTCCATGGTAATGGTATATTCGAAGGTAAACAAAGTTTCAAAGTTGTTGGAAGTAAAAGGGCTGCAACAGAACACTTTGTTATAAGAATTATAAACAGCATCGGTGCTGACATTACTAATAACCACAGACAAAACGGAGCATCACTGGACTTTGATAGTAGTACAGATATAAACGGTAATCTTATTACTATTGCAAGCCACGGATTTATTGGCGGTGAGAAGGTAGTTTACAGAAACGGTGGCAACAAAGATATTGTTGGTCTATTAGATAGAAACGAATACTATGTGTTTGTTGCAAATGCAAATGAAATAGGTTTATTTGAAGATGTTAATAGTGTTTACAGAGCTGTGCCAATACAAACAAGCACAAGTCAAACACATAACATTGTTACACCAGACGAAGAATGGTTTGTTGATGAAATAATCGATGAACATTCAGTATACCAAGTACTTACACTCGCAGCAGGAACATATAACTTTAACAAAGGTCAGTCTATTACAGGCGACGAAGGTGGTATTCCACTAGCTGCTATCGTTACGGATTGGGACTCAACTACAAGAAAACTTACTATCAGTAACGAAAAAGTACAAATTGGTGATACTGCGGTAAGAAACTTGTTTAGTTTGACTGCTACTATTACACAGGACCATACTAGTGGTACGCCTGTTACAAATATTAATATTTCTTCGTTTGAAGATATAACAGATCTATACACATCGGAATTTACTATTAGTAGTACATATGGTACTAGCACATTCCAAAACATTGCAAATACAACCACACAAACTATGCACTTGCATAGACCTAGTATTGTTAACAGTTCGGCACATACATGGGAATATGCAGGATCTGGTATTGACTATAACGCACTACCAGAAAACGGCGGACAAACAGTTGGCGCTTATCAGCAATATAGAAACCAAGAAGGTAGAGTTTACACATCAGGAACAAACGAGCTAGGTGATTTCCTAGTAGGTGACTTTATTACTGCTGAAAACAAAACTGGTAATATTATATTTAAAAATAAAGTTACAATTACAGAATTAGACAGTTTAAGTTTAACACTGTCGGATGTTACTATTAACGAAATATCAGATGATATTGGACTAGGTGACAATGACCTAAACGGACCATTGCATAGCAGACTTGTTACACAGTTAGCAGTACGCTCGTTTTTAGATAACAGACTCGGCGACTTCATTGATAAAAGTGTAAGCACAAATGCTGTACCTAGTGCTATTGCACAATTAAATAGTGCAGGACAGTTGAACCCAGAGCTTATCCCAGCAACACGTAGTTTTGCAAGTTATGTTGTAGACAGCTACGAAGGACGACTAATTATCAGTGAAGATATTCCTGCAGGTGATTCACAAAGTGGCGACATTGCAATTGAAAACTACCTTGAAGATGTTCTTACTCTCAATAGTGCAGTTACAGTTGTTAAAGGTGAAACAATAACACAGGCAAACAGTGGTGCTACTGGTGTAGTTAAACAAAATCTTACAAGTTCAACTAGTTTAAAACTTGTTTCTGTTGACGGGACATTTACTACTAACATAGCAGACACACTGTCCGGAAGTACTAGCGGAGCATTAAGTACATATCCTACAGTTGTTGATGCTGATACAGAACAGCAAGATAGTTATTTCCTTAACAGAGATACAAGTAGTCAGTTTTTGATAGTAGAACCCGGCAGTTATTCCTTTACAAATAGTAATACAGTAGTTGGTGCAGTTAGCGGTGGTGACGGCACAATAACAGATTATGTAACTGGTGTGATTACAGTAGTAAACAATGTCGGTCTATCTGGTGGTACTGGATATAATACAGATGGTACATATACAAATGTTGCATTGTCTACAAACGGTTCAGGAACAAATGCAACAGCTGATATAGTAGTAAGTTCAGGTGCAGTTTCTAGTGTTGATATTATACGTGGCGGATCTGGATATGCAGCAGGTGATACATTAAGTGCAGCAGATTCAGCTATTGGCGGTAGAACAGCAGGCGCTGCATTTAGTATATCTATTACAGATGTAGAACAAAGACTGTTTATCGACTTAGGTGCAGGCGGTATTAAATTCAGCGCAAGTGGAGCAAATCCAGACTTTATTAGAGACAATAATAGTACAGCAGTTACATTAAACCAAAGCTATACTGCAACACAAAGTTTTGATGCAGCAGCAGATGTTGACATGACGCCAAACAGAATTACTATTACATCACACGGATACACAAATGGTGATCCAGTAAAATACTCAAGTGGAGTAAACTTACCAATTGGTAATCTAGCAAACAATGCAGTTTATAGAGTAAAAGTAATTGACGCTAATATAATTGAATTATACGACGATTATGATGTTACTACACAAAGACTATTTTCAAGTTCGTCTACTGGAACACATACACTTACAATTAACGGTGTAGAAACATTTGGCAGCACATTTTATAAAGCAGCTCACGGGTTTTCTACTGGTGATGCATTAGAATATACAGCTACAGTTACTCCTGCAGGTATAAGTAGTGGCGAGTATTTCTTTGTTGGTAGTGTTACAACTAATTCTTTTACATTACATCCTAGTAGAGCAAATGCATTAACAAGTGTTAACGGAATAACATTTGCGAAACAGGCTGTAACAACCCAAGGTACTGGTAATGCAACTCTTAATATTCATAATGTACAAGTTTCTTCACAAATTAATACTAGTAGTACTGAACTAGATAATTGGAGTATACTAAGTTCAGGTAATATTGATGCAAGTAATATTATATCAGGCGTAATCGATAGTACAAGATTAGGTACAGGAACAGCAAATAGTAACACAGCATTATTTGGTGATAGCGAATATAAGTTGGTAATGAAAGATATTACTAACAATACTGCCGACGACCCTATAACCCTTGCTGGTACGTTCTTTACAGACGGCAGCGGCAACGAACATTATTATGGTAGTGTTGACATTAGAGTAGAAGCAGCAGGTGCAGACACAGCAATTACAGCAGATGCTAACCAAGCGTATTATTCTAAGGGTGTTGCTAAGTTCCTAAAAGAACACTTTACAAACAGCACAACAGGTGAAATAGGTGTAAAGCCAAGTACACAAGGTGGTACTGTTGATGCTGCTACACTAGGTGGTGTGTCTAGAACACATTATGAAAATCCAGAAAACTTGAGTCGTGCTGTACCTATATCATTAGGCGGTACTAATCAAACTGAATATACAAAAGGTGATATAGTATACGCTGCTACAGATATAGATGACGATTTAGATGTATTATCAAAATTAGGAATAGGTACGAATGGACAAATACTATATGTCAATACAGATGTACCAGCATGGACAAGTAATCCTGTTTTAGATGGTGCTACATTTGGCAATATACAAATTGGTATAACTGATGATAACACAATTGATACAACGACAGGTAATTTAACATTAAGTTCATCCGGTGGCGATATCACTATATCCGGCAATCTTACAGTGACAGGAACCACTACAACCGTTAACACTGAAACTATCAATCTAGCCGACAATATTATTAATATCAACAGTAATCTTGGCGCCGGTGTTGCACCTAGCCAAGACGGTGGTATTAGCATCAACAGAGGAAGTGCAGCAGACAAAACATTTATATGGAACGAAAGTGACGATAAATGGACTGTTGGTAGCGAAACATTTGTTGCAGGCACACTTGAAGGTAATTTAGCATGGAGTTATATTACAGACAAGCCAGATCCGCAAATAACTGTAACACTTACAGGTGATGTAACTGGTACTGCAAACACTACCCTTACTGATCTTGCTAACGGTACTATTTCAGTTGCTACTACAGTTGCAGCAAATAGTGTTGCATTAGGTACAGATACTATAGGTAACTATATGGTGGATGTAAGTGCTGGCAATGCAATAACTGTAAGTCATACACTAGGCGAAGGTTCTACGGCAACAATTAATCATGCCGATACTAGCACACAAGCTAGTGTTAACAATAGTGCTAACGACTTTATACAAGATATTACACTAGATACATACGGGCATGTAACAGGGCTTACAACAGCTACAGTGGACATGGGTGTTGAAAGTTTAGCAGCTGATACTGGTATAACAGTAAGTGCTGCTACTGGTGCAGTTACAGTTGGTCATGCTGATACAAGTACACAAGCTAGTGTAAATAATTCAAATGGTACAGTTATTCAAGATGTAACGCTTGATACATTTGGACACATTACTGCATTAGGAAGTGTTAACTTAGATAGTCGCTATTATACCGAAACTGAATCAGACGGAAGATTTGTTTTAGAAACTGGCGATACAATGACCGGTGATCTTACTATGAGTGACGGTACAGGCAACGCAAGAATAATAATTAAAAAAGCAGACAACAACGTATCGGATCATATACAGTTCTTTAATGGAACAACTCGAATGGGTGAGATTGGTACACAAGATACAACGTGGCTGCGTATTAACCAAGTAACTAACAAAAACATCTATACACCGCGTTATATACGTGCAGACACCGGGTTTTATGTAGGTGGTACTACATACGGTATCACAAGTACAGGCGCCTTTAAAACAGCGGATATAACGCCTAATGCTACTAACACACGCAACGTAGGCACTAGTTCATTGCGCTATAATACAATGTACGCAACAACATTTGATGGTACAGCAACAGCAGCACAATACGCTGACTTGGCTGAAAAATATCTAGCAGATGCAGAATATGAAATTGGCACAGTAATTGCAGTAGGCGGTGAAGCAGAAGTTACAGCAGCTAATCTAAATAACGCTCACAGCGTGTTGGGAGTTGTATCTGAAAACCCAGCGTTTATGATGAACAAAGATTTAGAAGGCGGAACGTATATTGCACTTAAAGGTCGTGTAAAAGTTATAATTACAGGCAATGTTAAAAAAGGTGATAGACTAGCACCTAGTACAATTACAGGTAAAGCACATACTAACAACAAAAAAGATGCCTGGAGTTTTGCTATTGCATTACATGATGCAAAAGACGGAATAGTAGAAGCAGTTATACTTTAGTTATGCGGTTCAACTATTAACAAAATATTATCGTATGTTTGTGATTTTTCAGTTTGGAAGATTAGATAGTTGCAGACAAAGTCGCCTGTCATACTAACACGGTATTCACCACCGTGTAGCATATCGTTTGGAACAGCCATTGTCCATTGATTAGGAATAGGTTCTCCAGGGCGTGTGTTGCGAGTATATTGTTTTGTAAACCTATCTAGTCTATGTATATGACCATCATCATGATATGCTATTCCATACACTTGTGTACTAGCACATTCATGCTTCTTAGTACCTATCATCATAAACTCTATATCGTCGTGATGTTCAATTGGATTATTTACTACTTCAATTTTAACATCTTGGAATACAAAAGCGTTACTAAAACTCATGTACATTACTCCTAATGTAATAATGGTAATCATACTAATCCCACTTAGTATGTTTGCTATTGCTCTAATAATGCTATCTCTGTTCATTTTTCATTTCCACCATCCCTTTTTGGACAGTTTTAAATTCGTTCTGTACATCTAGTAAACTTTCAGATGCCCTATGTAATGTTATCACTAAGTGTCGTATTGTATAAATTGTCCAAAACCACCAAGTCACAGCAGTAATTGCAAATAATCCTAACCCTACAAAAAATGTTGTTTTAAAATCTATTATATTAAAACTTACTAAAAATATACTTAGCAGAAGAAATACTGTAGGAGTTAATCTCGCATATAACTCCCATTTTGCAACTTGATCTACAATTGTTTTATGTTTAGAATTTATTTCGTTATCCATATATTATTAACGAGCAATTTGTCCAAAAGGTTTCCATTCGCCTGGAGTTCCCTCTACAATACAAATCCAGCCTACCCACCCGTTTGGATTTGGTTCATCATTCCAGACAATATCTCCTCTATTGTATGTTCCAACGGTTGGCATATTGTGAGCCACTTCCATTTTCTTATTTGAAAACTTAATAGATCCTGAAGTATGCAATGATACATCTGAATCTACATTGTTAACACCTACACCAAGTTTACCATGTATACTTACTTTTGTAGTATTATTACCTTTTGTACCTATTTGTATATCGCCATTGGCTGCAACAGATAATCTTGTGGTGTCATCTGTAACAATACGTAATTCATTAGATGTAAACGTACCAAATTTAAATGCATCATTTTCAGGATCAATAATAAATGTACTATCATTACCTGCTAATGTTAACATGCCATTTGGTTGATCAGTACGTATACCTAAACGTTCTTGAGTACTGTTCCAAAATATCATATTGTCAATATTCAAGTCACCGGCAGTTTGTAGATTCTTAAGCCTACCAACAGCAGTTAAACTACTGTGTCTTACACCAGGACCTAAACTATCTTTACTAAGTAGCATTGCTCCTTCAGACATAATAGTTTTACCTGAATGTATTTCAATAGATTCACTACTAAAAAATCTTCCTGGATTTACCTGATATACAAATTGTTTTGTATGTCCGTCACCTACAAACCATAAACCTTTACCAGCAAGTGTAGCATCTGCCGAAACATCGTCGTCTGATGGCTGCCCGTGAAACTCTAATGGACGGGTACGCTCAAGTCTAACATCAGATGTAATTTCGTGTACATGTAGACGTTTTGCAGTTACACTGCCGTCTACAGTTAAGTTACCTTTTACAGCCGTATCGCCAACTAGTGTGTCTACATCAATTTTATCAGTAAGTATACCATCATTATTAATCAACACTGTTAGTTGAGTAGCATCGTCACGCAAGCCTGTGCTATGAAACTCTTGTATCATACCACCTTTAATTGCGTTACCTGTTATACTTCTATCAGTAATAGGTTGTACAATAGCTTCAGGCGCAGGCCTTGTTGCTAAAGTATCGATTGCACTGCCAAGAACTGCTAGTCCTTGACGAATGTTCTGAATGTGATCGTCTGATATATCTCTTGCCATACAGTATTTATCAAGATACTTTAAGAAGCACTGTTTCGGGATTACATCTACCGTTAAGTTTTGTGTCAGTAGTTGGTATATCATCTAAAAATTTACGTAACGCTACTTTTCCTGCTTTCTTAAATTCTTTAAGTTGTTCTTCAGGCTTACGTAATGTTTTCTGTATACTTAATTTTTCATCAAATCCAATAATAGTTGTACCTTTAACTTGTAATCCGCTACCAGGTCTGCCCATACCTTTTGGATCGATATTTTTAGCAATGTACTTACCTAGTTTACGTGTCTTAACATTAAACACCCAAAGTTCATTTGCTCCTACAGTTAAGGTAGGATCAATACTTGCTAGTTTATACTTGTCATCTGTCTTAAGATATTTTAACTTCTCTACAAGTTTTGTAGCACTCTTAGGCTTTGCCTTACGTGGAGCTCTAGTTGCTTTAGCACTATCAATAACAAAATCTAATGCTGCCATTAGTTCTTCAATAGCAGTAGTAAAGTTTTTAATATCTGCTTTCTTAAGATGTGCATATCCTTCTTTAAGTTGAGCCCACTGATCTTGTTCATGCTCGCTCATTTTTTTCAACTGCCCGGCTGTAGGCATACGTTCTAAATCTTTAAAATCATCCAGTTCGTTAGCATAAAAAGATTTTAACTTACGTGCATGAGCCTGTGTAACACCTGTCTTTTGAAAATGTTTCTTAAAGTCAAATCCTTTTGGATCAAATGTTTTCTTATCTTTAATGAATCCGTCAAGCCATTCTTCTAATGCTTCTGCTTGCAAATATGCTTGATCTCGAATACGTTCTTGTATTGTAGGAACATATACGTTCTTCTTTTCTTTTTCTTCTGCTTTCTTTTGTTTTGCTATTATAGCACCTTCTTCAGATAATTCTAAAATCCATTTACGGATGCTTATAGCATATGATTCGGGAACAATGCCGGGAATATTTTCTAAACAATACGCTGCGCAAGCCCAATGACTTTTCCCGCCAATCTTCCAATCTGGTAACTTATTAATATTAGACACAGTTGTCTTATCAAAGTTTTTCTTAATATATATTTTGACACGTTCTAGCCACTCCTTTGATTCAACTTCGTAGTGAGTGTAATACTTAGCACCTTCCCAACTAATATTATCAGGCATTAATGGCAACCTATTTGCGCCACGACGTACTGCTCGTACTGTTTTCTTTTTAGGTTTTGCTGCTGCTTTATTTGCTCGTGCCATGATATTCTCCTTAGTTTATATAAATTATATAGCCTATATAAAGTTTTGTCAAGTGATTATGACTTTAGTCATCACCAAAGTCAAACAACTCCATACCAAAGTTGCCCATAGTATTAGCTGGCGGCGACTTTGGTTTAACTTTTTTATTACGTTTTCTTTTCTTAGGCGCAGTTTCTTCACGTAGACTTTTTAATCCGCCTTCTACTCTACTTGGATATTTGCCAAGAAAGGTACCAGCCGTAAGATCATCTTTTGTAATGAATTCTTTGTGGAAGTGTTCAATTTCGTCCCAACGTTCTAACATAATCTTGCCCATCTCATCAAAAAAGCCATCTGAAAATATAGCATCGTCTTGTTTATAATAGGCATATGATGCCATAAGATAATATGGTACCATCATGTTTATATTTTTATCAAACACTTCCTGTGCGTATGAATCTAACATTTACAAATCCTTAGCCATTGTGTGCTTCTTTGTGTTATTATTACTTATTATAACATCATTGTAATAGATGTCAAGTGGCACCGGTGGCGAGATTCGAACTCGCTAATCCTAGGAACTGGTTTTGGAGACCAGCGTACCTCTCCTACTGTACCGCACCGGCATAAAAAAAGCCCCTAATGAATTAACACTAGGGGCTGTTGAAATAACTTTTTTACAAAGTCACGTCAAGACATACCCCTACTTAGTGGCCAACAAGTAATATTTGTTGTGTTAGTCTGTGACATGTTAAAAATCCTTATTATGTGTATATACTACACTCTTTATTCTGTTACGTCAACCTCTAATTTGTCTGCTCTGCCTTTTTTCCCGCAGTGTGGACAATGAAAAGTTGTTCGTTCAATGCAATACTTGTCTTCCATAGTAGCGAATGTAAACCAGCCCTTGCATGAAGCGCAGGTTAAATGCCATATGATTTCTTTCACTGCATTAAACATTGTAAAAGTATTTAGTTTATTTTTCTAATCCTATGCAAGGAATGAGAATTGATTGTTTGCAGTTGTCTGGATAAGCAATAGCTGATGGTGCGCCTAGAGGGACTTGAACCCCCACGCCGTAAAGCACTAGAACCTAAATCTAGCGTGTCTACCAATTTCACCATAGGCGCGGTTGAGAGCTAACCGTTGACTCTCGCGAGCGTATTGAGCCGCTACACTTACTGGTGCTCCCACACGGACTCGAACCGCGGACCTACTGATTACAAATCAGTTGCTCTACCAGCTGAGCTATAGGAGCGTTATCTTCTTACTCTACAACTAGGACAAAAATCTTCATGCCCTAGTTCTGTTTTACATTCACTGCATGTTTTCATACAGTACTTATTATTCAGTACTGTTAGCCATCAATGTTCTGAGTTCATCTTCAGTCGTAACTT
>Ga0115570_10003174_pt1 | contig 12303 bp, 7 predicted proteins | sample COGITO_mtgs_1205_3_FD_87294 | JGI IMG/M metagenome (GOLD analysis project Ga0115570, IMG submission 87294) | Pelagic marine microbial communities from North Sea - COGITO_mtgs_120524 | ecosystem: Environmental > Aquatic > Marine > Epipelagic | place: Germany:Helgoland, sampling site Kabeltonne... | reverse complement strand
GCCCGCCTGGAAGTCCGGGAGGACGATATCGCCCAGGGACAACCGATACTGCATAAACCCAACCGCCGCGCCTGCTGCCAACCGCCACCCTTGGGCCATTTTCATGTGATAGGCATAGGCCAAGTCCAATTGGGTAAACCCGTATGGCCCTGCGGAGTCGTCGGTGACCCGACCGCCAAAACCATGGACGCCACCTCCGGCGGTTCGCCCGAGTTCGCCCTGCACATTGGCAAAGGCCGTCTGGGGAGCGCCATCGAAACCCGCCCACTGTTGGCGGAAACCCGCTTTCAACTCAAGGCAATCGGTAAAGCCTGCAAAAGCTGGGTTTTCTTGGAAATAATTGAACTGCCAATTGCTGCGCAAAGGCAACTGCTGCGCTTGAACCTGCAGTGCTGACCCTACGGTCAACAACAATGCCCCAATGGAAATAGATAGGCTTCTCTGCTTCATCGAATGATGGCTACGTGGCCCGTTTCAGGTGGAATGGGAAGGGACTCGTCATTGAGCTCGATGACGTAGTAGTAGGTACCTGGGGTCAAGGGTTTGCCAGAGCGGCCATTGCCGTCCCAAGGTTGGGTATATCCCAACGAGCGGTGCACCAACTGCCCCCAGCGGTTGAACACCTCGACTTTGGTTCCTGGAAAGGCGCCAATTCCATCGATTCCCCAGAAATCATTGATGCCATCCCCGTTGGGCGTGAAGCTGTTGGGCACTCCAATGGGGGAACCTACCGTCACCGTCACTGAACTGCTGACTTGGCAGTCACCAATCACACCGTCTACCTGGTAACTGATCGTCTCAGCCGGTGTGACTGTGGTCACCGCCGTTTCTGGATCTGACAAATAAAACGCGGGGGTCCAGGTGTAGCCGTAGACCGGGTCGCCACCAACAACCTCCAACTCTGCAGACTCCCCTGGAATCAAGGTGTGGTTGCAGCAGGCGTCCATGGTCACGCCGTCCCCTTCGAGCTCGACAAACATGGTGCAGACGGTGTCTGAAGGGTCGTGTTCGGTTCCAATCAACAGGAAATACTCGGTGTTGTGGGTCAGTGTGGAAGACTCCCATACCAGGTCGTCTACCCCAGAGATACAGGGGCCCATGGCCGTGAGGCCCGCGGGATCACAGGGGTCGCCAGCAGCCGAAACCACCACCGCCGACAGGGTGTCAGGAGCGCTGGCCCCATCGCATGAGACCTGCGTGATCCTGATGCGGGCATTGCCGGGGTTCGCAAAGTTGTGGTTGGACCGAAACTTCAGCACGGCGACGTGCGTCGCATCGATGCATTCGAAATTCAAAAAAGCCGGTTCGGTGATGAAAACCGACTGTGGCTCTTCTGGACAAACCGTCAAAGGGTTGCTGCACGACTGGGCACAAAGCTGTGCAGAGAACGTCAGCAACGACATGAGGAGCAGGGGAATCCCGATTCTGAATACGCGCATGGGTGTGGATTATCGAAGGTAGTGGCGCCAACGGGCCAGCCTGAAGCCCCGCCATGTATTATCCACAACGAAAGGTGACTAAGGGAAGTTGCCTGAATCTATCAGTCTGCCATGCTGATCAAAACCGCCTCTTTCTCAACGGCATGGCCGGCTTCTACTCCAATGGTAGACACCACTCCTGCTGCCCCAGCGCGCAACACATTTTCCATTTTCATGGCTTCAAGGACGATCATAGCCTCCCCTTCTTCGACCGTTTGACCTGCTTTGACCAAGACTTCCAACACCTTGCCCGGCATGGGCGCGCGCAGGTCTTTCGAGGCGGAATCCACGCCCTCTTCTATCCCCATGCGCTCCATGAGCATCTCACGCAACCCGTGGACCGACCATTGGTCTCCCACACCATCCAACCGGATGTCCCAGCCACCCCCTTCCAAGGGTTGGACCGAAACCCGGTGGTTGCGGTGACCGATGCGCACCCACCAAAGTCCCCGGTCATCTTTGTGGACGCGGTGTTCACCGGGACTTCCAGGCATTTCTTGCCCCTGGGCGTTGCGATATTGGGCCATACCGGCAATTTACCCCTGTTCAGCACCGAAATTGCACCTATGGCAGGATTGTATGTGCACGTTCCATTTTGCGCGCAGGCCTGCTCGTATTGTGACTTCCACTTTACCACGCGTCTGAACGATCGAAGCCGCATGGTCGATGCCATTATCTCGGAGATCAAGGCCAGCATGCCAGGATGGTCTGGACACACCTTCAGGACGCTGTATTTCGGAGGAGGCACCCCGAGCATTTTAGGGGCAGAAGCCATTGGTCGCATCGCCGAAGCCGCTTTTCAAAACGCCGACTGGGCATTGGAAGAATGGACCGTTGAGGCCAACCCCGAAGACTTAAACACAGCAGGTTTAAAGGCACTCAAAGACATCGGAGTGGGACGACTGAGCGTGGGCATTCAAAGTTTTGACCCCGATGTCCTCGCGTGGATGCGCCGGATTCACAGCGCAGAAACCGCTGAATCGGCTGTACGCCGCGCCGCTGAATTGGGGTTTGACCACATTTCCCTGGACCTTATGTATGGCCTTCCCGTGGGACCGGAAACCCGGTGGGAAGATGACCTCCAACGGGCATTGGCCTTGCCTGCAGACCACTTGAGCTGCTACATTCTCACTGCCGAACCCCGCACGCTGTATGGCAACCAACTCGACAAAGGCCAATTGACCGCCCCGCCAGATGAGCAAGTCGTCCGGGAGTACAACACCCTTTGCAAGTCCACTTCCAAGGCGGGTTTTGAGCATTACGAGGTGTCAAATTTCGCCCGTCCCGGTGGCCGGAGTCGACACAACTCAGCCTACTGGGACGGTACCCCTTACCTCGGTGTTGGGCCAGGAGCGCACAGCTTCAGTGATTCCAAGCGGTGGTGGAATGCCCGGTCTAATGCTGCGTTTTTGCGCGCTTCCGAACAAGGAAGCGAAGGGATTAAAAAACAGCAGGCCTCTGAAGTCCTCAGCAATACAGACCGCTTCAATGAGGCGCTCATCACTGGCTTGCGGCGCACAGAGGGGGTCCACCCCGCCGAATTGCTAAAGGATACCGGACTTGACCTTTTGGCACAAGACGGACTCCAGACGCTCATTGGGCGCGGCGACTGCGAATGGCACAACGGACGGCTGCGCATCCCTGAGCCCCGGTGGCCCATGGGCGATGCGATCACCCTGGAGTTGATGCATTAAAGCGGGCGTTCAACGCGAGCGCCTGCTGCGCTTGAGCATGGCATCGACAAACACCGTCGCCAGTAGCACCGAGGCGCCCCCATAAAAACCGGGGGGCATCACCTCCTCCTCTCCAAATATGACAAGGGCCAAAATGATGGCGTAGACCGGCTCCAAATTGATGGCCATGGCCACCGAAAAAGGGCTCATCACCTTCATGACCTCAACGGTCAGTGCAAAAGCCACAGAGGTCGCCACAAGCCCCAATAAAAGCAGCCATAGCCAATCCGTATCCGAAGGCATGGCACCCTGCCAACCTCCTGTCAACGCCATCCACACAGCGAGGACCAAGCACGATGAAGCCAATTCCAACCGGGACACCGTCAGCGAAGGGGCATGCTCTCCCCAGATGCTGTTGAGGGTGCCAAACAAGGCTGCACAAAAAGCACTCACAAGGGCCAACAGCATGCCTTGCCCATAACTCACGTCCACCCGATACATCCACCACAAGCCCAGTACCGCAACAAACCCCAACGCAAGCTCCCGAGGGTCCACCCGTCGGCGCCGCAGCACGGGTTCAATCAAGGCAACGAATACAGGGACGGTAGCCATCACCGCGAGAGCCAATGAAACAGTTGAAGCTTTGATGGCCGCAAAGGTGACCCAATGCACCGCCACCAAAACACCGGTTCCCATGATGCCCGCCCTCACTTTGGGCGGCATAGACGTCTGCTGGGTGCGCCGAAACCACATCCACACGTACAATCCAGCCGCGCCAATGAGCGTGCGCCAAAACACCAACGGTGCGGCCGAAAGCGAAATCAGCTTGCCCAGAACGCCCGTAAAACCGAACACCATCACCGTGACGTGAAGGACAATTTGGGCGTGTAAAGGCTTCATCGACGGGTGATCACCGGCGGACGAGGGACAGGCTCCAGCGCCTTCCATCTGCCCCACTCAACTGCAGGGTGTACCAGCCAGTTTGCAGCGCATCAGCCGCAATCAGCAGACGGTCCATCGGCGCTACAGCACCTCCTTGCATGGTCCGGCGGCCTATTCCGTCGAGCAACACCCAGTTGGAAAGGCCCACCTCGGATGTCAAACCGAACGTTTCAGTGGATCCAATAGGATTGGGCCCAAAGAGAAATGGAACATCGAGGTCAGGCTCAATCACGCCAATGGTGCTCGTGTCGGGGAACACCACAGTCACCTCTTGGGTCGCCTGGTCCGAACACACGCCGTCCTCGCTCTGTGCTGTCAAGACCACGGTGTATGTGTTGTCCTCCGGGTATTCGTGAAGCGGAGAAGTCGTGGTGTCCGGAGCTGTACCATCACCGAAGGACCAGAAGTACCCACCGGCACCTGAAGAGAGGTTCTCAAAAGGCACGGGACCATCTTCTGTGTACCACGTGTCTTCTACAAAGAAGTCCGCCTGCACAGGCTCAGAAAGGTCGTCTGCACTGCGCGGAAGGATGGTGTAGCCATTCAAAAACGGCGCTTCCAAATCCCGCTGTCCTCCAATGCCCGTGACGCCGAACACGCCCTCTGGAGCGTCCGTCCCAAACAAGTCTGTATCGGCGTCTACCACCATCAAATACAAGGCCGCACCTGTGGAGACATACACCTCGAATTGGGGGGCCTGATTGGTCCATGCCGCCGGATCTACCAACTCCACGCACTTCAACCGCACCAAATCGCTTTCCGTTTCTTCAGTCAGTGCATTGACCAGCTCAGGCTCCTGAAGCGGCTCGCCTTGGGTGGCCAAGATCAAGGTGTCGACCAGAATTTGCGCCAATCCCTGGAACTGCTGCACCGAACCTCGGATGCGCACACTGTCGCCCTCCTGAACCAGGTAGTTGAAATTGTCGACAGGGCTGTATACCTCGATTCCTGCTGTGGGATCAATGATGGTAAACCGCAATCCGCTCGGGTAAGTGTTGAAGCCATGTACGACCCCGCGCAGCTCGCACGGCACAAGCAGGCTGTCCAGCACGCCATTGCCGTCGATTCCCCGGACATCAGCAATGGGATAATGGGGGAAGCCCAAGTCGTTGGGCGCGATGGTCACCGTGAGGTTTTCTTGTGTCAATTCGGCTTCTCCCGAGAGAATGGTGATGGACAACGTGAACGTTTCTATGCCCTCTGGCTCGAAGTCATCGACGATGCCGATGGTGAACATTTGAGGTGAGAGCAAGCCCTGGGGGAAGGTCAACTCCAACGGAAAGAGGGTTCCAAAATCAGCCACCGGGGTGGCCGTGCTGCCCGACAATACGGCAACCTGAACTTGCACCTCATTGAGGGGCAATGAAATGGGGATCTCGATGCCGATGACATCGCCTTCGAAAGCCAACACCTCTGTGACCGCAAAACCGATCAGGGGCACGGCGGTGGTGTCCAATCCGCAAGGGAGCGCGTTGTGCTCACCGAAAAAATCAAACGTGTTTTCCGGGTAATCCATCCATTGGTCATCCACCACGTCCCAATTCGGACTGCCGGTGGTGACTTGCGGAATGCGCACCAAGGTGTTGTGTAGCATCGTGATGTCATTGACAGGCCAGCCCGATCCAGGGTTGACCCCCACTTCTCCAAGCACGTCGACCACGGTTCCATTGCGCTCAAGGGTGGTGGCGTCGTTGCCGTTAAAGAGGGTGACGTCGTTGAGCAGGTCCGCCACGGCGACGAGCTCCGGCACGGCCGATGGGTTGACAATCGTGTACACCTCGCCGGGGGCCAAAGTGCCGGTCAAACTGACTTCGTGGTTGGCCACAGCGCTTCCGTTGTTGAAGGTCTTGACCGTGTATTCCGAGAGGTCTGCCGTCTCGGTCGCGCTGGGATTATAGAGCTCTAAGCCCTTGCTAAAAGTGCTGCCATCTACATATTCTGAAAAGAACAGGTCTGTGCAGAGGCCCGTGGGATCACAAGGCTGGATTGAAACATCGAGGTGGTTGAATGAAAGCGCACTGCAAGAGTCCGCGACCAGAGCAGTGACTGGCAATCCGGCTTGAAACGAAACCGTGTCGATTGCACCGAGATGGCTGAACCCGTAGACTTCGTACTCACCTATACCGAGAGGTTCAAAATCGTATTCAGGGGTAGAGGTGCTGTCCACGATGTCGCCATCGGCCGTCGTTATGACAAACAAATACGGCGCTTCAGGGCTCTCGGAGGTAAAACCAAAAGACACGAGGGTGTTGGCAAAACCGAGGCATCCCGTGGCTTGATCGTTTCCGGCCGCAGTGGATATAGCGCCTCCATCACAACTTGGAGGAAGACAAAAAATGCGGTCAACTTGGACTGGTTGGGCACTAAAGGCCACACACCCCGTAGCCGCGATGCTGTCATAAGGAGAACCTACTGCGATGCTGGACGGGTCTAAGTCGCCGTCGTAGCTCATGCCCCACACGAGACAGGGCCCAGCGGGGCTGCCCGAAAAGTTGTATCCCAAGTTGCCTTCTCCACCCGGGACAACATCGAGCACTTCACCTTGGAGGTCGGTGATGACCAAACCATATTGACTTTCAAAGGCATTGCTCTCCGCCGTGAAGGGAAGAAATCCTCCGGGAAGGTCCACGCAGATTTGAGCCGTTCCATTCTCGCCGCCTTGGGCGCTGATCAGCCCTCCGTCACAATCCAATAGGTTGGTGTAACCCGGTGTGGGCTGCTGGAGGACCATCTGGTCTGAGGCAAAAGCCGGACCACCGTCTGGCAAGCGCGACCAGGCCAATGCTCCACCGTTTTGAGAACCGTACAACCACTCGTCCAGTTGCGGTTGGCCGGGAGTCAGCGAATCAATCAGGAAGGGGTTGGTCTGGTCGGCCGTGCCGTAAACGATGGCATCGAGCAAACCGACGGTGGTCAAAGGGGTGGCAAACGGGAAGTCGGCACTGTCTCCCTCAAACAGGGCCACAGCGTCGCCGCCATCCCGAAGCAATCCAGGCTCAAACACAACGTCAGCTCCTGCTACCGCAGGGTTGGCCAGCAGAAAAAAGCCCGCAGAGTCCGTGGACATGCCGTCCAAATCAAACGCGGCATAGACACTGCTGGTTACAGGGCTTCCGCCCCCTTTGTAAAACACCACAGTGTGGCCATCCAAGGAGGTGTTTGGGTCACCGAAAAGCTCTACAAACTCAGTGCTGTCCGGGACTGTGTTGGAGTCGCTGTCCACCTCATTGAGGAAGACTCCTTGAGAAAAACAAAGGCCTGAAGCGGCCAAACACAGTGCGAGCAGCGCCGCGCGGAAAAAGGGAGGTGATGATACGGAACGCATATTCAGTCCGTTGGAATTGGAGGGCGAAAGTAGGAAGCGGAGCGCTTGGAGAGTTTAACAGTTCATGAATTTCCTAGGGTATTCCTGCTGTAACTTCAAGTGCTGATTTCCCGTTGAGGAATTTCTACATGACAAACGCTCCACATCAGGATTTGCGCCAGAACCTGGACGCCTTCATCCGCAAGTACCACAGGAATGAAATGCTGCGTGGGCTGCTGCTGTTGTTGGCGGCCTTCCCTGTGGCCTGGTTGACGGTACTCGCCCTCGAGGCGTTTGGTCAATTTGGGACGGATGCGCGCACCGTTCTGTTCTACGCTTTTGTAGCCACTATTGCAGTGGTCACCATCCGCTACTTGGCCTGGCCGGCATTGCGGTTGTTCCGGCTCAGAGGAGGATTAGACCATGCCCAAGCTGCGCGCATCGTTGGACAACACTTCCCTGAAATTGAGGACCGTCTGCTCAACACGCTGCAACTTCAAGAGCGGGCCGATGCCACGCCTTCCAACCAAGGGCAGGAGCTTCTGTTGGCCTCCATCCACCAGCGGAGCGAACAATTGCGTCCATACCGGTTTACCGCTGCTGTAGACTTTGGAGAGAACCGCCGCTATGTCAAGTACGTCCTGCCCCCCATGTTGGTGTTTGCAGCCCTGTACATCCTGGTGCCGGAGGCCGTCGATGCGCCTACAGAGCGGTTGATCCGACACCGCACCGAGCTGGTCATTCCTCCTGACTTCCGGTTGATGTGTGACCAAGAACTTGAGGCCATTGCCCAATCTGACTTTACGCTGACCATCCGAACGGAGGGAACTGTCGTGCCCACCAAAGTAGAAGTACAGGCGGGCGAGGGTCGTTTTCGAATGAACCGAACCGCTTCTGGAGAGTGGAGCTATGTGTTTCGCAACGTCCGTGAATCCATGAACCTGGAGGTTTCCGCGCCAGCTACACCCGCGCTTGACCTCCGATTGACGGTCCTGCCTAGGCCTGAACTGCAAGACCTCAGAATCGAAATTAAACCACCCCTGCACACGGGGCTTCCCCCATACCAACAGCGCAACGAAGGCGACATCGACGTGCCCGAAGGCACAGAGTTGTCCTTTCAATTGGGTACGCGAAACACCACGGCGCTGGGCCTGCGGTGGGGAGAATCCATGGAGCGTCTGAACCCCGATGTGAGCAACCGTTTTAGTTTTTCCAAAACCGCTGAAAACGACCTCACTTATGTGCTGTACCCACAGTCCGAATCAGTGGGAACGTTGGACTCCGTGCGCTACCGTTTGCGCAGCATCACAGACCGCCCCCCCACCATTCGGGTGGCAGAGATCTCGGACAGTACTGCGCTTACCAGGCTGACTTTCAATGGAATTGTCCAAGACGATTACGGCTTCAGCAGCCTTCGGTTTGTTTGGCGGCCAAAGGGCGGTCAACAGGACATGGCCACCCTCGAAGCACCCCGCGGACGTGAGGACAGCTTCTTGCATTTCTGGGACTTGGCCGACATCGGTGTCGGCCTTGGCGACGAAGTCGAATACTGGTTTGAAATCCGAGACAATGATGGAATCAATGGGGCCAAGGTCACCCGTTCCCGGACTTTCCGCTATGCCGCCCCTACTGAGGAAGAGCTGGCACAACGGTTGGACAGCGCCGATGCCGAACTGACGGCCGCTCTGGAAGAGAACCTGGAGGAAGCCAAGCGACTGCGCGAGCAAATGCGCGAGTTGCGGCGCGAGTTGATGGAAGAAGACGAGCTGGGTTGGGAAGAAAAAGCCGCCCTCGAAGAACTGCTCAAACAGCAGGAGGCGCTCAAGGAGCAGGTCGAGGAGATGCAGGAGAAAAACCGCGAAAAGAACGACCAGCAAGCGGAATTCAGCCCGCCGAATGAAGAGATTCAAAAGAAACAGGACGAGCTGCAAAAGCTGATGGACGAGGTCATGACCGATGAGCTCCAACAGATGTTCGACGAACTCCGAGAGCTGATGGAACAGCTCGAAGAAGGCGACAAGGAGCAAATCGAGGAGCAGCTCGATCAAATGGACCTCGACCAGGAGTCGCTAGAACAAGAACTCGACCGCGCGCTGGAGCAGTTCAAGCAACTGCAATGGGAGCAAAAAATGGAGGAGGCCATCTCAGACCTCGAAAAGCTGGCGGAGGAGCAGGAAGCCCTCGCAGAAGAGACGGAGCAAGGCGAGACCCCTGAAGAGGAGCTTGCTGCGAAACAGGATTCATTGAACAAGGAGTTTGACAAGGTCAAGGAGGCCTTAGATGATGCCGAGAAGCTCAACAAAGAGCTGGAGAACCCCAACAAGGTTCCGACCATGGAAGACCTGCAAGAGGAGATCGAGCAGGAGATGAACGACGCGAGCGAACAACTTGACAACGGAAAAGAAAAAAAGGCATCCGAAAAGCAGAAAAGCGCCGCGGGCAAAATGAACCAGATGGCCCAGCAGATGCAGAGCTCCATGGAACAGGGAGAACAGGAGTCCATGGAAGAAGACATGGAAGCGCTGAGGGCACTGCTCGAAAACATCATCACGCTGTCTTTTGACGAAGAAGACCTCATGGGCTTTGTCGGAAGCACACAAAAGGACGACCCTCGCTACGTTAAACACGGCCAGGTTCAACGGAAACTCAAAGACGATGCAGAGATGGTCAAAGACAGCTTGTTTGCCCTCAGCAAGCGCGTCACGCAATTGCAATCCATCGTAAACAGAGAAATCAACCTCGTCAACCTTCACATGGGTCAAGCTTTAGATGGCTTTACAGACCGCGAAACAAACATCATCACCACCAACCAGCAGTATGTGATGACATCCTTCAACAACCTCGCTTTGCTCCTGGACGAGGTGTTGCAGCAAATGCAGAATCAATCCAGCTGTAACAAGCCCGGAACTGGCAACTGCGAGAAGCCCGGTGGAAGTGGCTCCAAGCCTTCTCCAAGCGCTAAACAACTCAAGGGCATGCAACAGTCTCTCACCAAGCAATTGGAAGAGATGAAGAAAAAAATGAAGGGCTCGAACCAAGGAGAAGGCAAAGAAGGCCAACGAAAATTGAGCAAGGGACTCGCACAAATGGCAGCCCAGCAAGCGGCGATCAGAAAAATGACCCAAGAGCTTGGCAAACAGCTCAATGAAGACGGTTCTGGGCAAGGAAATGGTGTAGAACAGATCGCCAAAGAGATGGAGGAAATCGAGAAGGACATCGTGAATGGCGAACTCGACCAACTCACCTTGGACCGACAGCAAGATATTCTGACAAGACTTTTACAGGCAGAGACTGCAGAACGTATTCGCGGAGAGAAAGAAGAGCGAGAATCCAAGACAGCACGCGAAAACCCAAGGGATACGCCCCCCAGCTTGGAAGATTACGAGCGCCGTAAAGCCCAAGAAATAGAACTTTTGCGCACCGTTCCTGCTGACCTTACCCCGTACTACAAGCAAAAGGTCAACGATTATTTCAATACTTTGGACTCCCCGGAAAGGGAGTGAAGACACATCATGTCCGTACAGCGACACCTGCAAATAGCCTCCCGCATGGAAGGCATTACCGAAGTTGAAGGCCTCATCAACACACTCAGCGAAGAGCTGAGAGTCGATGAGACCCACTATGGAGAGATCTTGATTGCCATGACCGAGGCTGTCAACAACGCCATTGTTCACGGCAACAAACTGGACATCAACAAGATGGTGGATGTAGAAGTGTCAGTTGATGGCACCGTCCTTCAGTTCAAGATTTCCGATGAGGGACCTGGATTTGATTACGACAACATCCCCGATCCAACGGCTCCCGAGAACATCGAAAAGCCAAATGGTCGAGGCGTCTTCCTGATGCGACAACTCGCTGACTCCTGCGAGTTCGAGGATCTTGGCCGTGTGGCCATCATGAGGTTTGACAACGCTATACCTCAGATGGAGAGCGCCAACTGATGGCACCAGAGGCCATCTCATTTCAATTTCAGCACCCCACGTTCCGCTTGCGCCACCGCAGCGCTATCCGCGCGTGGATTCATGCGTGCGCAGCGCAGGAGGGCGCCCAAATAGGCTCTTTGCGCTTCTTGTTTTGCGACGACGGGCACATGCTCGTGGCCAACCGCCAATTCTTGGATCACGATTACCTCACAGACATCCTCACCTTTCCTGACCGCTCTGCGCAAGGAATCGCAGGAGACATCCTCATCTCTGTTGACAGGACCAGAGACAACGCCAACACCCTGTCTATCAACCCACTGGACGAACTACACCGTGTCATCGCACATGGGGTTTTACATCTGATTGGTTTTGATGATCACACCCCATCCGACAAATCAACCATGCGGTCAAAAGAAGACTTCTGGCTTACCCAGAGGCGCTTCTAGGCTTCTCAAATGTTCCACGTGGAACAATTTCAATGCTTGAACGATACGACGTCATTGTAGTCGGTGCAGGACACGCCGGCAATGAAGCAGCCCATGCTGCAGCCACCATGGGAAGCAAAGTCTTGCTTATCACGATGAACCTCGCCACCGTTGGCGCCATGAGTTGCAATCCCGCAATGGGCGGAGTTGCCAAAGGGCAAATACTCAGGGAGATTGATGCCTTGGGCGGTAAAAGCGGTGCGATCTCTGATGCCAGCGCCATTCAGTTCCGAATGCTCAACCGTTCTAAAGGGCCCGCAATGTGGTCCCCCCGAACCCAAAACGACAGACACCTCTTTGCTCAGACCTGGCGAACGACACTTGAAAACAACGCCAACATCCACCTATGGCAGGACATGGTGACGGCATTGATCATCACTAACGGCAAGGTCAAAGGAGTCACCACGCAACTTGGAATAAACATTTACGGCCACTCCACCATTCTGACCTCTGGCACCTTCCTCCAAGGCAAGATCCACCTCGGCCTGCAGCAATTTG
>Ga0115570_10003170_pt1 | contig 12306 bp, 11 predicted proteins | sample COGITO_mtgs_1205_3_FD_87294 | JGI IMG/M metagenome (GOLD analysis project Ga0115570, IMG submission 87294) | Pelagic marine microbial communities from North Sea - COGITO_mtgs_120524 | ecosystem: Environmental > Aquatic > Marine > Epipelagic | place: Germany:Helgoland, sampling site Kabeltonne... | reverse complement strand
TGCATGGCGTATTGACGTACCTCATAAAGCCAAGTAATAGGATCTTCTGGGGCGGCATTATCAAAACTGTGCCACAAAGCGATTTGAGGATTATAAATTAGAGCTTTAGCCTCGACAATGGCATCGTTTAAAAAGGGTTGGTTCTTAAAAGCAAACCATTGGGCGGTGGTTTCCGTATACCACATAGAGTCACCAGAATAGATAAATCCTGGTGAATTTTGATTGTATTGAAAGAGATGAAAGCTCTCATGATAAATGTTTGACTCGACAGTGGTACCACCATGACCAGTGCTCCAATAAGGCAATCCATATGCATTTGTTCCTACCCCGTTTCCCCAATTATATTCATTAAAAATATCTGTGTCGTGATGGATATAGATATTAACATAAAATCCAGCGGCAACATTTGGAGGGTCAAACATATGAAGTTCATTCAGAGCGCGGTCTCGAGCTGCGTTGAGTTTTGAAAAAGTAAAATCTGCTTCTGCGGTGTGATCGTGTTCAAAATTCTTATCCCACCAAATGGCATAAATACCGTTGGTCATGACATTGGCATTACTCTCATTACTGAAATCAGAGCGCAAAATCAAATCAAAAACTGGAGCGACAGGATCTATTATCTCGTCTTTATTGGAACAGCTATAAATAATTATTAAACCCCAAAAACATTTTAGTAAGGAGAATTGAAATTTTCGTTTCATCGACAATAAATTTAAAATAATTGTACTATTTAAGTATGTTTTAATTAATATTTTAAATTTATATTTGAAAATAACCAAATTTAAGAAACATCATGAATAAGATATCGCGTTTTTTAATTCTAACTTCCTTTTGGTATTCTTTTCAGTCTTGTGGTGGCAAACAAGAAGACAGTGAAGCACAGTCATTGATGCCAACTGTTGAAGCATCATCAGGCATGAAGCGTGAAGCAAATGCAATAAGTCAAGCCGTACCATCTATAATGGTGATGCCATCTGACGCATTACTTAATAGGATGGGTAAGTTGGAAGAGATTTCAAAACAGGGTGTTACTTTTTATATCAGAAACTATCAAGCTGCTTTTATCGACAATTCGGAATTGAAATTTGTCATAGCTGAAATTGACAGTGAGTTTTCAAAAGCAGGATTTAATCTTGAAAATTTAGAACAATCCTTAAAGCTTATAAGAAATACAAACGCCATGGACAACATGGAGGGTGTTGCACGTGACAATCGTGCTGAACTCATGAATACAGTGAGACCCGATTATGTCATTGAAGTTGATTATGAATTGAAAAAGTATCCAAATTCTCGAAATCTCAGCACATCATAATCTCGAACCTAATATGGTCTTTCCCTCAAAGATTATTTCGATTAAGTATGATTTCTGAATTGGCTTGTAGGACAAAATTGAAAAGAACGGACGTTTAAATGTGTAACATAATTTCAAAAGCGCTTTGTATCTGGTTATTTCTTGCAATAGTTCATATCCCTGAGTATCATTATGGCCAAAATAATCAAAAAAAAGACTCTTTAACTTTACTATTTATGGGGGATATAATGGGACATGACTCTCAGATATCTGCTGCCTTTAACGTTAAAACGTCTACCTATGATTACAATGGTGTTTTTAATAAGATTTCACCAATTATCTCGAAAGTAGATTTTGCCATTGCCAATTTAGAGGTAACTTTAGCTGGAGCACCCTATAAAGGCTACCCTCAGTTTTCGTCACCGGATGCCTTAGCCGTAGCATGTAAAAATAATGGGATTGATGTTTTAGTTACAGCAAACAATCATTCGTGCGACAGAGGCAGTCGAGGCCTATTGCGTACCATTCATACTTTAGATTCAATTGGAATACACCACACTGGCACTTTTAGAGATGCGAATGATCGTGCGAATAACAATTTGCTTATCATGGAGAATAATAATATTAAGGTTGGTTTACTTAACTATACTTATGGAACCAATGGTATACCAGTTCCAAAACCTCAAATAGTCAACTTAATAGATACGTTAGTTATTAAAAATGACATTTCTAAGGCTAAATCAGCTGCTTTAGATAAACTAATAGTGGTACTTCATTGGGGAAAGGAATACGAAACTTCACCTGCTAAAAGTCAAATGCAACTGGCGGATTTTATGTTTAAAAAAGGTGTTGACATCATTATAGGTTCTCATCCACATGTGCTTCAAAAAATGGAATACAAACCAAAAGAAAACGAAAACAAAGAAAATCTGATCGCTTATTCTCTTGGAAATTTAGTTTCGAATCAGCGTACTCAAAAAAGAGATGGTGGTGCTATGTTTGAAATTACAATTACTAAAACGAATAATGTAGCGACCATTTCAGATTTTGGTTATTATTTAACTTGGGTTAACAAACCGATGATTAACGGTAAAAGTCAATTTGAAATTATCGCTTGTTCGATTTATGAATCCGATGGCGATCCACTTTTAGATGAAGCCAGTAAATCACAAATGGAAGTATTTATGTCCGATTCTAGGTTACTGCTGGAAAATGAGAATCAATCCGTCAAAGAATTGAAATATTCTAATCATAAATAATCATAATGACTTTACAAGTTTCACCAAATCCAAAAGTTACTTATTCTATTAAACGTACTTAAGTGCAATAGCATCTGCACAATTAATGCCATCAATAGCTGCAGAAATAATTCCCCCTGCATAACCTGCGCCTTCGCCACATGGATATAAACCTCGAACCTCTATATGTTCCAATGTTTCCGCATCACGAGGAATTGACACTGGAGATGATGTTCTACTCTCTGGCGCATGTAAAACTGCCTCGTTAGTATAATAACCTTTCATTTTGTGACCGAACTTTTTAAATGCTTTTTTAAGTCGAGAAGTTATAAGATCAGGCAGTACTTCGGATAAATTTACAGCGGTTAATCCCGGTTGATATGATGTTTTTGGAAAATTCTCGGATACTTTACCCTCAACAAAATCAATCATGCGTTGTGCAGGAACTTTTTGAGTTTTACCTGCTGCCAACCAACAGGCATGCTCTACTTTTTTTTGAAAATCTAGACAAACAAAAGGGTCATCCTTTTTAAAATTGGGCAAATCTTCAGGTGAAACACCTACTACGATTCCTGAATTGGCATAAGGATTATTTCGTTTGCTAGGACTCCATCCATTGGTTACCACTTCTTCTTTATCGGTAGCGCAGGGTGCAATAATACCTCCTGGACACATGCAAAATGAATATACGCCCAAGCCATCAATTTGTTCAACCAAGGCATATGAAGCCGGCGGCAGATAAGGATTTTCAACCTTAGTATGGTATTGTATTTCGTCTATTAGTTTTTGAGAATGTTCAACGCGGACTCCTAAAGCAAATGGCTTAGGCATGATTTTAACTCCTCGTTGATGCAATAAGTAAAATACATCTCTGGCGGAGTGACCAGTAGCCAAGACCACGGTTGAAAAATTTTGCCAAACAGTTCCATTGATCTGAATGCCGCATATGGCACTATTTTCTATTTTAATATCTGTCAGTTTAGCATTAAAATGAACCTCCCCACCAGCCTCTATAATGGCCTTTCTCATTGCAACAATGATATTTGGTAGTTTGTTTGTACCTATATGCGGATGAGCGTCAACCAAAATATTTTCTGGTGCTCCAAAGAACACCAGCCATTCTAGCGCCTTGAGAACATTTCCTCGCTTTTTAGAACGCGTATATAACTTGCCGTCGGAATAAGTACCTGCACCACCTTCACCAAAACAATAGTTTGATTCAGGGTTTACGATGTGTTCTTTATTAATCGCCGCCAAGTCTCGTCTTCTGGCCCTAACGTCTTTCCCACGTTCATAAATAACTGGTTTTAAACCAGCTTCTAAAGCTCTTAAAGCGGCATAAAGCCCCGCAGGGCCAGCACCAATAATAGCAATTCTCTTATTCGGATCAATCGCCTTAGACTTCCACGATGTAACAAGTTCTCTTTCCTCTCCTTGCAGCCAAAACTCGAGCTGAACATTCAGTTTTATAGTCGCATGCCGTGCATCTAAAGACTTTTTTCTAATACGCCAGTCCTTAACGTCGCTCAAATTTAAACGTGCCTTCTGAAGCCCAACTTTTAACAGAAAAGTGTGATCCTCCTGTTGGTCAGGTTTAATAAGGATTTGAACCAATATACTCATTTCACAAAGGTAGTATTTAATGGATATGGGTTACAAAGCGGTAAACGAAATATCTCAGAAACTGTATTAATTATATGAGTTAAAAAAGACTAAACTGATAAATCTAAAAATTAATAAACGGTCACCTTTCAAAGGTTAAATAATCAGTGCCGCCATTACCACCACTCACATCAATCAATTCAATTTTTGAATCGGTAATATTAATAACATCCCAGTCATCTGATAGGTCCATAAATTCTGCAGGTGTGGTAAACACGATATTAAAATCTACATCATCATTACTATCATCATTACTGTTGCTGTCAATGATTGACCAAGTACCACTATAAATAAGATTTCCATTTTGAGCAATGAGAGAACCTTCATTGTTGAAGCTAAATTCAAATCCACTAAAATTTGAAGTTTCGTCACTATCTGAATCAAAAAAATAGGAAATAATCCAGTTTCCAGAACTTACAGTTTGATTTAGTTGTGAAATGGTTTGGTTTATATCGTTTGAAGGATTGTCGTCTTCAGTACAACTGATAAAAATGGATACAACGATTAAAAAAAGAATTTTTTTCATTTGATTAGCTTTGAAATAAAATTAAATAAAAATAACAACTTAAAAAAATCAATCTGAAAAGATAAAAACAAGAAATGTTCTAAATTGATCTGAGGAATATCAGGAGATCTTTAATGACTATCTGGTACTAATTATATGGTATGTCAATAGAGCGTATTCATTAGTTAAAACAACAACCTTTAAAAATAATGGTGATAAATATGTTTCAAGAAAAATGCACAAATAGAGCAACAATATGCTTCGCTAAAAGAAATGCTTTACCATTATAAAATCAGAATATTATTCTACAGGACCTCCACAATCGATATTAAAATAATCTCTCAACTCTTGGGCTCTTTTGTTGGTCAATTCGGTTAAGTATGTCATTTCGCAAAGTCGGTACATACTACCATAATCCATTTCAGGATTTTCTGAGGGAAATCTCATTTCAACTAAAGCGTCTCTATATTGAATCCATAGTCTTTGAGCAGTTAATAATTTTTTTAAAAAATAAGGATGATCATTATAAGCTTTTTTTAATGCCTGATAAGTGATATTAAGTTCTCTATCTGCTTCGTCATATTGTTCGCTAGCTTGCTGATTCAACTCAAACATAGACTGTGCGTTCGTTTTAATTGAAGAAATTAATAAGAAGCTCAGTAAAATTATTATTCTCATTAGTTAGTGTTTTTATTTCTTAAATATATCACTAAAATTCAAATATTGAAGTAATAAAATTCAAGTATGCTGAACTGAAAGCATGTTTAGAAAAATAAAACTGATAACTGTTAAAATTGAAAGTAGATAAATGGAATTATTTCTGAATTAGATATCTGAACGCTAATCCAGCAAATAAAGGCGACATAAAAAGATTTTAATAAAAGAGGCGATTTGGTTATCATTGAGAGGTAAATTGACTCAATTTTTTTTGATTTTAAGTGGAGTATAAAACCAAAAATAATGAGCAAAAGAATCCAATAATATGAAACTATAATTTCATTAATCATATGATAATCAAATTGATAAAAGATCTGTGAAATTACAACTTTAGCTTTATTAAAACTTTCAGCCCTAAAAAATATCCAACAGAACGAAACAAAATTAAATGTCCAGAACATCCGAAAGGCATTTGTAATGGCATTTTTAGGTAAAAGATAAGAATGGGTTAATTTTTCAAACACAAGAACGAGGCCATGCAAACCACCCCAAAGAACAAATTTCCAGTTTGCACCATGCCATAGTCCTCCCAAAAGCATTGTTATCAATAGATTAATACAAGTTCTCACTAAACCATTTCTGTTTCCACCAAGAGAAATATATAGATAGTCTTTAAGCCAGCTCGACAGCGAGATATGCCATCTTCGCCAAAATTCTGTTATGCTTTTAGATTTGTACGGGTAATTGAAGTTCTCTGGCAACTTAAATCCTAAAAGTAAGGCTATTCCTATTGCCATGTCTGAATAGCCAGAAAAGTCACAATAGATTTGTAATGAATAACCATAAACTGCAAGTAGATTTTCAACGCCTGAGAACAAAGAAGGATTTTCGAAAATACGGTCCACAAAATGACTGCTGATATAATCAGAAACGATAGCTTTTTTAAATAATCCATTCGAAATAAAGAAAACGGCTTTTCCGAAATCAATTTTAGAAACTTTGAGTTTTACCCTGAGTTGAGGCAAGAAATCTATGGCTCGAACAATTGGACCAGCAACTAATTGAGGGAAAAAGGTAACAAAAAAGGCGAAATTTAAAATATTTTTTTCCGGTTTTAAGTTACCGCGATAAATATCTATTGAATAACTTAAGGTTTGAAATGTATAGAACGAAATTCCAATTGGAAGAAAAACATTAATTGTATGTATGTTTGTCCCCAATGCGTTTAAGGTATCTACAATAAAATTAGCGTACTTAAAATAGGCTAAAATGCCCAAATTTGAAGCCAAACTAAGAATCAAAAAGGCTAGCCTCTGTACTTTAGTTTTTGAGTTGTAAATACAAAAGCCTAGAACATAATCTATTATTATGGATGCTAATAGAATGAAGAAGTAAAAGCCACTGCACTTGAAATAGAAAAAGACAGAAAAAAACAAAGTCCACAAATTTCTCAATAAGAATTGCTTTCTGAAGAGTAAAAACAGAACTATAAAAAATATAAAAAAATACAAAAACTGTGCGCTATTAAATAACAGCGGTTCATCAGAGGTATAGTTAAAATATGATAAAAAATCAATCATCGCTGTAGTTGTCATAAGCCTCTAAGAGTGCAGATGCGAGCAGAAATCCTTGCAATTTATAACCTTTTGCCGTTAAATGAATCCCGTCAGATTGGGCGAGTTCCAATTGTTGAAGTTGTGACATCGCGCCTTGTCCTCCAAACAAGTCATAGAAGTTAATGCACGCTAGGTCATGTATACTGATATAATTTAATATCTGATTTGATAAATTAAAGGCCAATGCCGATTTTCGTTTATAATCCAATGGTGTAGTCAATAAGACAGAAAATTGCCTTTGAGTAGACTGATATAACTTATCGATAAACAGGCCTATATCTTCCTCAATATAAGACTTATTGTCCGAGACTTCATTGGTGCCTAACGATAAAATAATTAAATCAGGATTCAAATGATGGAGTTGTTTAAAAAACAATTCTGATGTGTAATAATCTTCATATGTCGCACCATTAACTCCTATCATGTGGTATAATAAACCAGGAGCGTTCATTTTTTCAAGTGATATACCATTTATTTGTAATGAACGAGTTTTTAAACGCGATAAATTTTTGATAAACATATATTCCTTTAGGCTGTCCAGTATGAATTCAGAATGATAATCAAAATCGGTTCGACTGTTGACCATACTTGTAAACTCCAAGCCGTTGACAGGTTCGGAATAACGTTCTTTTTTTAAAACAATTAAAATTTGATTCTCATAAATAAAATTGCTTTGAAGTCCATTGAGCTTTTTAAGCTCCGAAACGGAAGTGTCAAACTCTTCTGCTATTTTACCTAAATAATCGCCACGTTTAACCTTGTAGTTGAATTGAGTCATGTCGTGTACAGACTCTTCTAAAACTTCCCTATTGTTATGATGAGTAATGTCATAACTGAAATCTGAAGCGGGAAAAGGATGAAAAACAGTAACTTTATCGAAAGAGTAATCCAAGGAATCTTTGGGATTGACCGATAATTTCAAGATTGCAGAATCGTCAGTGGTGTATATAGAATAGCCTTTAATCCCAATATCGAATTCATTTTGAGATTGAGAAATCTTATACGCGTTCCACTCTGAGTTACTGAATGAATAAGAATCTGGAGGCGAGTTTGTTTTAGCAACCTTGTAAGGGAATACCAAACCTTGACCTGAATTCCCAAACCTAAGCTGAAGTCGTTTTCGAGTTTCATTAGAGCCAAAACCTGCTTGAAGGTGGGAATCACCAATATGAAGAATAGAGACCTTATCTATGAGATTTCTATCAAGGGAGTCGAGTTTCTTAAAAAAAACATCTAACCCGTGGTCGTTTAAAATAGTTAAGCTATTCTCACCGATATCAAATTTATTATCAAACGGTGTTGAATAATTTTGTGCGACGATGTCACCCGAAATCAAAATGAAGTATAACAAGACAATATGGATCCTATTCATCATTCTCTTTAAATTTTAAATATTCCTTATCGAGAAAGCTAAAAATCAAATTTGAAGCATTTCTTGCGCCCTTAAAGTTAAAATGAATATAATCATCGTTAGCTAACTTTAATTCTTCCACCCATTTTACCATACTACCTTCGCCCCCCATAGCCTGATATAAATTAAAAAAAGATACCTCTGTTTGCATAGCAGCATTTTTCTGAGCTTCAATAACATAAGAAACGGAGGTACGCGTTTGCATCACACCTTGATCATTTTTTTTGCTGATATCAGGGATGCTAACCAATAATATTGACGCTTTTGGAAATGAATGTTTAAAATGCTCAACAACTCTTATCATTCGTGCTTTGTACCAGTCATAGTTAGTGTTTTCACTCACAACGTTCAAACCAAACTGAAGCACGATGAGGTCATAACCCAAATCATTGTTAAATTGACCTAATATATTTTGGTTGAGAGCTGTCATTGCTATTCCAGAATTACCTCTCAAGGCGAAATTGTCTACTAAAACACCCGAACTACTTTCAAACGAAATACCATAAATCGGTAATTCATCAGAGGTTCTAAAAGTTAAATCAACACCCTTTAGTGGAGTTTGGCTAAGAACAAGCGAATTGACAGCTAATTGGCCATTAAGAGAAAAAGACGTTCCATTGAAATCTAATGAATTTGATGGATTGGCTGTTTTCGATTTTCCATAAAACAATTTAGTTATTGGAAAGGTGTTGACGAATGATCGATTTGGAGCCTGAAAACTAACCGTATTATTGGAACCATTAGCTTCTGCAATAAAATATTCACCCGAAATACCCAAAGGAAAATCGAGCTTTGAAATGTCTAGAAGACTCTCTCTGCGCCATGATGCATTATAATCGTGGATAACACTAATTCGGAACTTATTTGTCAACGAAACTATTGGTATAAAACCAACGCCGCGACCTCCATATTGTTTTTGATAAGCCTCTCTCAACGTCATACTCATGAGATCCCCTTCTATCATGGAATCACCATAATATGCGATTCGACAAGTCCCTTTATTTAACTTTTCGACATCGTATAAGGCGTTAAAAAAATCGATTAACCCCTTTTGACCCCCATCATAATTTATAATTCTATTAATACTATCCGAAGTAATCTTTTTCTGTCTCAAATCTGTTAAAGACTTTTTGGTATTAATTAATTGATTGTGCTCATACCTTGCCTGCGATCGTTTAAGAGAATCTTTAACAATTGGAAAAATATTTATTTGTTTGAAATGAGATTGCAGAAACTTACTTTGCTCATAAGTATAGGCATAAAAACATAGAAAAAACAGCGTAAAAATAACAAAATACAAACCCGCGAACATGAATTGTTTAGAATGTACACCTTTGATTGGTCTTGATATTTGCTTATTAGTTTTCAGGGCGTCTCAACTTTAATTCAGTCTGATAAATCAAACTGTCTAATTCATTTACATTAAGCAAATTAAATTCATCAGGTAAACGAAAACCAAACTCCCGTTTAAGATCATATAATCGATAAATTTTAGAGCGTTTTATATTTTTTTTAAAATAGTAATATTCATTAGAAGCCCATGGTTCTAAAACATCGTAATCCCACGTTTTTGGTATAAAAAAATCATCACGAGTTTCAAAATTTACATTTTGATATAAATCACCATTAATTTCATAATTTTGTCTTTTTAGAGTTGAAACCCCTAAATTTGATAAAAATTCATCTAAAAAAATAACATAAGTGCTATGAAATGGATTTATCATAGCGTCTGAGTTAACAATAATCTGTTCAGAAGACAGCAAACTATCATTAGGTAAAAAAGTATTAATCGCATAGTTTCCCGACGACAGTTTAATCTGCTTAACTCCTAGGGCATAAACAAGATAGGTTGTATCGTTTAAGTGAACCTCAATATCTTTGTCACTGGGATTGTCTATTATTAAATCATATGAATTGGAACTGCAGGCATATGTTAAAAATACAATATTTATAATGAAGTGTCGAAACATTCTAGTTCAGCTAATTTCAGTTAACTTTTATTTTGCTCTTCTCTTACTGTTATGAAGAAGATATGTCAAAGATCTAAAAAAAGGGCGTATAAAGCCCCCTTTTAATAAACTCAAATTTTTAAAGAATTTTAATTTCTGGAGCCTGTAAATGTTCCTGTTTCATCGCTGTCATCATAAACTTTGCCGTTTGAAATATTATTACCATTGATATCAGCTTCGAAAATATAGTTAACTTCGCTATCATATGTTGATGCCTTAAAATAATCAACATCTATATAGCCATCAAATTCCATTGATCCATAAATATTTGAAGCAAACTGCCTGAATATTCAAAATAACCAGAACCACCATCTTCATAATCTGCCACAAGGTTCCAAGTTTCTTGATCACCAGTAATTGTATATGTTCCTGATCAAGAATCTTCCGAATTGTTATTATCATCCCCTCCACTGCAAGCAAAAAGGATAAATACAAAAGTTAATCAAAGTAAATTTTTCATAAGATTAATTTTATTTTTTAAATAAAAATTTTGCATCAAAAAAAACTCTGAAAATCAGAAAATTATTTACATAAGTAATAGAATTACTTTATCAATTTGGCACTCCGTGCTGAAAATAGTCCAAACAAAAAAACGCTCAAGCAAGCTTGGCGTTTTTTCTTATTATAATATTAATTCGTGATCGCGATAGGATTCGAACCTAGGATCGCCTGCTTAGAAGTCAGGTAATAGTTATTAATTACTGAATGATGAGTAATCAGTGTTAGGGAATATAGGAATTAATCCGTTTTGTCCCCCAACACAAAGTGCCATTACTTTTTGTGCCATATTGCTATCATCGCCGTTAAATCTCCAGTCAAGATATTTTTGATAATGCTCATATGACACCCAATCTCCGTAGACGTAATACGTATAGGTTTCATCATTAAAAAAAGCCTCAAGGGATAGACATCCATCATAAGCTCTTGTGGCTTGTAAACCATTTGGAGTATTAAGAAGATCTATCATCGCTTGCTTTTCCCCCGGTAAAACTTTAAGTGTTACTAAAACAGGGTTTTTAGGTCCAACAGCTTGCATCATGCCCCCATAATCAAAAAAGTCACCTTGGGCTAAGATTTTTCCATCAGCATCAAAATTAAAATACCAATAACCATTTAGGTTAAGTTCTTTGCCAGTGATTGAATTTTTTCCTGTCCAAGTACCATAGGTCCTTACACTTCCGTCAGGTTTGAGAGTTAGCGTATCAACCCCAGGAAGCCAAGCTTGAGCATTATATTTGATATTCTCAAAATTATCTTGATATCCTTTTAAAATAGATGCATATGCATCATACCCTAGGGGTTCAGAAGATCCATACATTGGTGTGTAAAGTTTGATATCTTTACTAATTAAAGCAAGTTGCTCGTCTATTTTTTCTTCCTCATGCAGTGCAAATAATTTTTGAGCTGTTGCGAGGTTATTTTCGTAGTTAGGGTTCCCTCCGCAAGACACAATAAGAAGTCCAAAAGTTACTAAAATAAATAGTTTAAAATTTTTCATACATATAGAAATATTAATTTGACATGAACTAAAATTATGAAAATTTTATAATTTTTTATCTTAATAATGTAATATTTAGTGTGTTTTATTAAAATTCGATAAGAACTCCCTTAATAAATAACAAAGAACTTAGAGATAGAAAATGTGCAAACTATGTGCAAACTTTTGACTAAAATTAACCATTTAAGACCAAATCAGAACTGTCTTAAAACAAAATAACCCTCTGTATATCAAAGGGTTATTCGTGATCGCGATAGGATTCGAACCTATGACCGTCTGCTTAGAAGGCAGATGCTCTATCCAGCTGAGCTACGCGACCAATACTTTTAATGCCACTTGATCAGCTGGTCGATCCATCTAAATTGGGATCGGCTTTAAGCTGTCCAAAACATCAAAAAAGGCGACCAAAGTACTAATGG
>Ga0115570_10003166_pt1 | contig 12314 bp, 17 predicted proteins | sample COGITO_mtgs_1205_3_FD_87294 | JGI IMG/M metagenome (GOLD analysis project Ga0115570, IMG submission 87294) | Pelagic marine microbial communities from North Sea - COGITO_mtgs_120524 | ecosystem: Environmental > Aquatic > Marine > Epipelagic | place: Germany:Helgoland, sampling site Kabeltonne... | reverse complement strand
GTATAACTTATAAAAATATGATACATTTGTCATCTTTTAAAATGTAACCTTTTTAAGAAAATTGTTTAAATCAAAATAGTAACTTACTAAGTTGTAAGGATATAGATATGTTATTTTCCCTATTGTTTGCTTCAGGGTATTGGTATCATAAGTGTCCTCTTGTGTTATCCACTCCACATGATTTTTGTTTGTGTATAGAAAATTTTAATGTGTTTGTACAAGATGAAAATGGAAAACTGGAGAAATGGTTAAAGATAAATAAGCATCGTGTTGTTCAAAAAGTATATCCGGTCGCTGTTAATACAAATTACATATGTCATGATATACGATACGGAGACGTTTTTAATGTCGTTGTGAATGGTTCGTGGTTTTGCGATCGTGAATTAGTACCTATAACTGACATAAAGCAATGTTATTGGAGGTGAATAATAAAAGATGTACGATTTGAATAAAATATTTTATAGTAGTAAATAGACATGAATGATAAACAAACAGTTGTAAACAAAGATTTAGTTGTAGATAAAATAAAAAAAAAAATTAAAAGTAAAGAAGAAAAAGAAAAAAGTGAAAAACGTAAAGAGATTTTCAGACAGTATTTGAAAGATATGAAAGTTCTTGATAGTTATATGTAAGAATGTTTTGTATTGAAAAAAAATAACTGCGCTATTCAGTCTCATTTGGAAAATAAATGATAGAAACTTCATTTAAACAAAAATACGCATTATAAATTTTGTATAAAGTGACCGTATTTTATTTATGAAAAAAAAAGTGTAATTAAAAAATGAACAAGTATTATGATCTTGAAAAAAACTTTGATCCATTCATTGGTGCTACTATCATAATTATACTTGGACCATTAGTATTGTTAATGTTGTTTTGGTGTCCATGCTCTCATGATGAACACAACAACAGTAACCAAATGTTGCCGGATTGAAACATTATAATTTTTTTTGTTATATTAAACAAAATGTGGTCGGGACATAAACAACTTCTAACGATAAAGTTTCCATCACATTCTAACAAATATAGATCATCAGTTTCAGAATTACCCGAACAAGGTTTGGATTATTTACCTACAGAAGATTCAACTGACTATGAAGAGTATTTAAACAATTCTTTTGCGGAAGAAGTATTCGAAGAGGAAGAAGAAGAAGATGGTTATGAACTTCCTAAACCAGTCCACCAAACACCACCTAGAGTTTCAAAACGCTACATTCAAACACCAACGTCACAGACTTCTTCAGATAAAGTTAAAATATACGGAACGGCCATGTTACAAGATATGACATATTTAACGTCGATCCGTGTATCGAAAGACGATAGAGATGGTGGTTATGTTTACCAAAATTATACATGGCAAGCTGTAAAAATAGAAAAAGATTTCTTTACAACACAACTCCAAGAACTCAAGAAAAAATCAACAACTATACAATGTAGAGTGTATTATGGAGGAGATATTGAGTTTGATCAAATACTGTACGAGTGTATAGTAGACGTGTTTCCAAATGTCAACAGAAAAAATATTAAAATATATCATGCAGCATTATTAAACTTTTTGAGCGATGTAGATAAATCAAAGTTGACTGATAATTCTAAAACAGATGAATCCTTTATAAAAGTAGTTAACGAAACATTGGAAAAAATGAATTTTCCTATAATTGATATTCGTGAAGACAGAAACAGTTTAACAGAAAATTTGTGCGTTAAAAAAGCTATGCGTGATGATGACTTGTACCATGAAATCGATAATTTTAATACACTCGAACAAGTACAAATTTTAATAGATGGTGGCTATGATGTGACTGACGAGTTCTTACTTGCTCAAAAAGCTACCGTAACATTGTGTGAGAAATTTAGTCATATGACATATGATTTAAAAGAAGATATATACGATACTTATGAACCTCAAGAACTTCAAGTTATTATTGAAAGAGAGTATATACACCATTTTGAGTTACACAAAAAAGAAAAATATATAAATAGTATACAAAAAACTAGACAAGATCATATAAAAACGTACGGAAATAGTTTGGGTGACAGTATATTAGAATCTATACATGAAATAAGCAAACTTGAAGAAATAATGATAACAGAGTATTTACAATATGTATTTAAAAATCAAGTACAGAGAATCACCATTGATTTTTTATCAAGTGACGGTATGGAGAAGCTAAATATTCCATTTTCACAACACAATCTTATAGATAAGACAATACCTTTCACAAGTAACCCTGAAGAAATTATGGAAACTATTTATCAACATTTCGAAGAAGGAACAATCGATGTTTCGTTTTCGGTTGATAACAAAATAGCTAAAATACTGTTAATGAGAGTTGGTGAAGTTCCAACCGATAGTGCTGAAATTTATTTACAGGGTGATTTTAGTAAAAAGTTTGAAGTTTTGGAAGGACACTATACAAAAGAAGATCTAAAGGATAAGCACATAATAACAAAAAAAGGAGCTGTATATGTTTTGAAAAAAGTAAATTTTTCCGACATAGTCGATTTCAAAAGCAGTACTACCGATAATAGCCAAAACCTTTTTTCATTTTTGAATGATGTTTATACTGCACCCAATAGTATTATGACAAATTCTAAACTATATCAAACATTTTTCACAAAAATGGGAATACATAAAAAATTCATTGATTTATTGAGACAAGATCGAGACTATACGTCAAGTCAAAATATAATAAATCGTATATATACGACGTCAGAGTATCTGCAAATAATACGATACAGACTTTTAAAGAAACTTGAAGAATCAGAAACAAAAGAGGTTGACTCAATTGAACTAATAAAAGCGGTTGCCGTAGAACCAAATGGAATGATTGGAAGGAAAAATGAGTATGCAAATATTATTAAATTTTGTTTAGGAATTTATAAAGAATTCAGAAAACCTGGAGAAGATTTCAAAAAAGTATTCGAAGACTTGTGGCTTGGTCCTGAAAAAACTATAGAAGAGACTGACTTTATGGAAATAATAAGAAGCACTAAAGATTTGAACATATACTACAATAATGCAATCGCTACTATAACAAGTTTTAATAATGGGAAAATATCTAGTTCCAGTATTTTTCCTAACGGTAAACCAAGTGGAGATGCTTCCTCTAGTACAACCGGCGACAATTCCGGTGCGGCTGCTTCCTCTAGTACATCAGGCGGTGATCCAGGCGCGGCTGCTTCCTCTAGTACAACCGGTGGTGATCCCGGCGCGGCTGCTTCCTCTAGTACAACCGGTGGTGATCCCGGCGTGGCTGCTTCCTCTAGTACATCAGGCGGTGATTCAGGTGCGGCTGCTTCCTCTAGTACAAGTAGTGGAAAATTACCTTTGAAAAAAAGAAAATTTTCGTAAATGATAATTATAGTAAAATGGCAAAAAAAAGTAATTGTGAAGTTAGTTGTAGTCTTTCGTATTAATTTTCGAGCTAGTATAAAATGTTATTGTCTATACTATACATGGCGTTAATTAAAGAGCCTCATATATTATTGGAGAAGATTCACAATCATTTGAACAAAGCTATCGATATTTTCGAAGAATACGAGAATACTCCGATCATTGAATCTGACAAACTATGGAAAATAAGAGAGAGAATTGAAAATATAACATATGAATTGGAACAGGAATATACCGTATTGACTCCGGATAAAATATAAATAAGTTTTGTTTCTGTTATAATAAAAACATGTTTTCTTTCCTTCTTCAATATTTGACGAGCATAAACACTTCTGTGAATGGTCTCGGTATGAAAGGGTTGAATGTTTTTTTGCACATTCCCAAGACGGGTGGGACGGCGATTCGCACCTTCTTCCAGAAATGCCCCGGGTTTACCTTCCCCTTGCATTCTGTCGTGGCGAAGAACTGCGAATCAAACAAGTATTACGCCGTCATTCGTCATCCATACGACCGTCTCTTCTCCTCGTTCACATACTACAAGTACGGATCTTTGCGCTACAATCGTTTGAAGCGCATCGCGACGAATATGACATTCTTGACGTTTTTGCAAGGCCTGTCAAACAAGTCCTCCCACGACCACCGGGAGAGTGTTTCGATTACGACGCAACGGAGGAAGCACACTCCCTGGGTTTGGAGCGTTCACTTCCAGGATCAATACTCGTGGTTTCGAAATTGCGCGCGTCAAGTCCACATCCTCTGCCACTCGGAACGGCTCCTTGAGGTCGTGGCGAATCTCACGTCGTGCAAGCATCTGCCTTTCCGAAATGTCAACCCTACCCTTCCCAGCAATGAGAGCAAGGTCAGATGGGATCATTTGGACGAGTCTTTGAAAAAGTTTGTGCGAACAAAGTACAAGCATGATTTCGAGTGGTTTGAGTCGCGATGTCCCTGCTCAAGTGATATTCTCCCGCTGACTGTAGTAAGACCTAGAGTCTGAGAAACCAGTCTTTAGAAACACAGCGCTGGAAAATCGACAACTTTAGAAACTGGCTGTCTGGCCAGAAACTACTGGTTTCTAAAACTCGAGGTCTTACTGTATCAGATTCGCAACAAATTCCGCACGTTTATCACGACAGATCCAATCATGAAACGCGTACTCGCTTGATTCACCGATCAATCGCCAACTCTTCCAACTTTTTCACCAATTTTTTTTGAGTTTGCGTGAACATCGACTTCCGTTTCAGAAAATATAAAATAATGAAGCTCATTCTTCCATGCGATGTGTTGAACGACAGTGTCTCTTTCCACTACGCTCAATCTTTTCGTCCACCTTACGGTAACTTGAAAAAGCCAAGTATGAAAAATATACTTCAAGTAATGATACTCATTTGCAAAGATGTGAAAAAAATAAAAGAATATGTTTTGAGTATTTATTATTTAACAAATTGTTGTCATCTACGATACATTGGAGGTTTCCCCGACAATAAAAACATTTCTCAAAAAGAATTATTGAGAAATTGGAGAGCATACGCAATTAAGTTCAATAAGGATTCATCATTATCTGTTTCTTTCAAAAATGGAACATTTAGTACATGCAATGGATTTATTTTCTCAAATTACGCCTTAACAGACATACTGAGAAATGGAAAAACTCTAGATAGCAACTTTATTTTTTGTCAAGCAAGCATAGAAACTATACCGTATCAGGGTATGAAATATGTAGTTCCTGTTTTTAAAAAGTAGTTAAAGTTTTCACACTAAGTAGTTAAGAGTAGCATTTACTTTTTCCCAGAGCTTCCATGGGGTGCACAACTATACGTCCCACAGTTTCAATGTCGTACCGGTGAGCAGAAACCACGTCCACATGGATTTTTTCGACGATAAAACCCCCATGGTGCCCTGGCGTCCCAGATATCCGTTGATCACCGCAACGCGGGACGCATCTGCGATCATGGTTGCATTTCGACCTCCCCAGTTATCGTAATTATATCTCTTCTCGTCAGTGAAACAGCTACGAAATGTCGCATTCGCTGCAAACTTCTTCACCGCTTCCAAAATGGCCGGGTTCGAAGTTTGCCAAAAAACATTTGAAACGTTGGAAGGAATCGCCTTGGTATATTGGCTAAATTTTGGCATATTTGCATTTTCCTTGAGTTTTTCGGGGGACCATCTAATGTGCACCGTCAAATAATCTCGCCGACTCATCCTACAGCGCTGTAATACGCGACCGGCTTCTTTCATGTAGCGCACCTTAGGTGTGAAAAGTACCTTCATAGCGTCCCGTTCGAATCCTTCATACCACCCATGACGGAAGCGCCCTTTTCTCCAAAGCCCACTGAACCAGAGTTTTTTCATGGACATGAGCGCGACGACATTGGAAGATTTTGCGCGATTTAGAGGAACGGTGTTATTTCTCGTGATTTGATTTCGTGGTGTGCAATTTGTCCATTTTTCATAATAACATTCCCATGTATACGGTGAGGTATTGCACCAACGTGGAGTCTCGGCCGGAATCTCTATGAGTATGCGTCCGTGCACGGCCGCTATTCTGAGGGCGGTACGCAAAATTATAGAGACAAATCCCAAACCCGACCCGCTGAGATCATCCACGATCGCGATATATCGTGTTTTATTATCGCATGCCTTGGGGAATTGTTGTTTAAATATAAAATTGTCATCCATTACAAATGACTATTTGTACTTGTTGTATAAAAAAATGAGGCCGGATTCAACATCGTAATAAGATTTTAAAAGTAGAATGTGACACCTAGTCGATTGTATTACCTGATAAATTATTTGTTTCGTTTACACATTTAAATAATAATAAAATTTAAAAAAAATGAATATTACTCTAGAAGATTTGTGGTATAGTGAACGCGTTTTTAATCCTGATTATTATACATTGTTATATGATCTTTTTTATAAACGATTATTTGGTATAGATGTACGTTAGTTCGCGATACGTATTTGTAAAGACTATTGTTGAGAATTACGATATTTGTAAACCTTGGGGCTTTTTACTTCATATTCTTTGCGGATATTTTTATGTGTTAACTTATCCTTCATTTTATAAATAGAAGTGTTCATAAATTTCAATATTTGATTAATTTCTTTTTTACGCTTTAATAGTTTATTTGCTTCAGTAGCGTTGGTGGGATATATCCTAAAGTTTCCATCCATATCCATGACGCTTGGAAGATCCCATATTTTATCATTTGCGTCCAAGTTAAATTTTACAATTTTATTTACAAGTGTTTGAAGCGAATCATCATATTGTACCGAATACATTCGTTTTGCACCAACTATTATTTCACGCAAATAGCTCCTGGCTTGTTCTTTTCCAGGACATGTTATTTTATGGGTTTTGATGCTATTTATATACGCACATAGAAATCTATATTCAATTGGGTTTTTAATTTCAGAAAATTTTTCAAATTGTTTCATCACATATTCTTGAACCCTTTCTAATACTTGTTTTCCGAACTCTTCGGGCCAAAATTCTTCTCTCACTGAACAAAAATGGACAAACCAGCACATGAAATATGTAAACTTTCCTACGAAATAATCGGTTAAACTATCTGTTTTGATGTGGTTGTATCTTACGATCTGTAAATTGTCAAATGCGTATTTCAACATAATTCTATCAACCGAAAAAATTAACTGTTCTAAAGTTATATAAGTTTTCATTTTGTACTAGCAAATAAATTAAAAGAGATGGTACATATGCTTCTTCGTCGGCTGAGAGAAACAACTCAAGGTCACGCAACATTTGCTCAAAAAAAAGGTTGTCATGATATATTAAATTGGTTACTCATAATAACCCATAATTTCACTCAACAATAGTTCAGTGTTATTTTCTTGGCCGGGTTTATAAGAATCTTCTTTAAATAATGTATGCATGTTTTCATCAGTGGATGTACTATCTAATAACATTTGTATTGAATCATAGTTTTCATAATCTTCTTCATGCTGACTGACGTCCATATCGTTTAAAATTTGGTCCACGGAAAATTCAAGTGTATCATTTTGTATTTTTTTATCTTTTTCAGATGTTTCTGTTACAAGTTGTACTTTATCATCTAGTTCTGTCATAACTTCTTTAGAGTCACCTAACAAATATTCTACTTCTTTAGGGTTCTCCCAAATATTTGGTAATGTATTTATGTCGTGTTCGGTTAAAGTTAAATCATCTGTGTGTACATGTTTACTTACAAATCCTAAAGAACTCACCATGTTACCTGATACTTGATAATGTGTAACACCATCAATTACGTGCTTAGAATCTTTCCATTTTTCTTGTAAAAGTGAGCATGACGTACACTCTTTCGCACACATACTATTGGTGCGTATGATTACATAATCAGACCGGCCACACTTTTTAGGAATTTCAAAGTTATATTGTAAAATTTTATCGTCGTCCATATAGTATACGTTTTTACCAGTGTTGGATTTAGTAGTGTTACTGTCGTATATTTTAATAGAATCTTGTTTGTTGGGTAGTGGAATTCTAAAATGAATAGCATATGCTTGACAACTACCTAATCCAATCGACAAACGGTCAACTTTAGTTTGAAAACCATTTTTATTTAAATATCTAGATACTTCATTACAAACTACAGATTTATATTTTGAATTATTTTCAGAACTAATCTTTGTATTTTGTTTCCTAATTGTGTTACCGGTAGATCGGTAACACAATTCACAGAACTTGTGGTTTAAAAGTTCATCAATCAAAGTGCTCATTTTTATATAACGCATTATTTTTTTGAAAGTATTAATTAAAGTTATAAATTTCAAATAATAATTCAAAAAAAATAAATTGGAACTTATAACATATTTTGTAAAATGATGTATTTTAGTCGGTAAAGTATCACGTGTTTCTGTTATAAATAGAATCTTGTATGCATCTAGCAGACCACCCTACACCGTCTGCCATAACCACAACTGTTGATAATAAAAGTATACCAGCCGTAGCATATGCCGGTGGATTAGCTTCGAATGTTCCAGCTGTCATAAGTATTACAAACAACGATGCAGACCAAAGACATGCACATGCTAGAATTGATCTTGTAAAAGATGGGTTTAACATGTAATAATATGCAGCATATGGCCACAAAACTGAAGATACTAAAAAACCTGTTATAAATAATGCCCTGGACCATCTATACTTTAAAATAGAAGTCCCAAAGTTTGTTTCAGAACATAACCAAAACAACCAAAGTACATACCCGATTCCTGCGAATACTTGAAAACATATAATTGCAACAACATTGTTTCTAGCTATATTAAACCAATATGGTGATTCTAGATACGATGAAACATAATTTTCAAAAGAGAATGTACCTGTAATATTCCCAAGAACAAGAACATAAGAAAATATGATGGATAGTCCCAAGACTGAAGAGTTTGCAAAAAGTAGCCAGTCAAACATTTTCTTTAGTATATAAAAAAAAATCACTTAAACAATTTCTAACTAAATACTCATAAAAACATTTATTAATATATTCTAATTTACTCTTTTAAATAGAATAAACTGGAATAGGTAAGTCAAAATTGACTGATTTTGAAAGTTGTTCTAACAAAATGTTTTTCCAACACTGTTTCAAAGCTTCTATTTGGCTCGTGGATATTATATGATATGTAGGCTCTGTATTGTGAACACAATTAGTGACATGTGTATGGCACATTTCACTATCATTAAATAATTCAAAACAAAATGCACAATAAAATGAGTCTTCACAATATTCGCATTGTAATACACCACATCCTTCAAAATCAGCCATAACTCTATGACAACATGGACGCTTTATACAATACTTCAAATTTTCTTCATTATTGGAGTATTTGGGTATTTGTGTAGTCATTCTTGTTCTTTCATGAACAAAGTTTCCCCATAACTCAGGTTCTACGATTTTACAAACATCCTTGTCATCCAAGGGAACTAAACACTTTAAACAGATAGGATTTTTAGTAGCAAAGTTTTGATCTGTTATATACGAATCTAATCCACACGAAATACAATCACTACAATTGCTATGACCATTAGAACACTTTATACTCATATTTGTGCAATCGTCACACGAAACACAATAAACTTTGTTTATTTTTTCTATCAACAATCCAATTTCTGTATTAAAATCTTTTTTTGTTTTTTCGTAACATTCCAGTATATAATCTTTGTTTACTTCAAGTTCACTTAGTCTACGTTTTAAAAATGTTATTTCATTTTTTAGTCTACATTCTTCACGGTTAAATCTTTTTTTATCTTTTTCTATTTTTTCTAATACTATTTCTTCAATTATTTTATGAATCTCTTCAGTTTTGTTGCATTTACTGATTTCTTCTGTGCGTTTTCTTTTGTTGGACATTTTATTATTACAAATAAATATACTTTATTTGATTAAACAAACTGTTATATAAGCAAAAAAATAAATAAATAAAATGAGCATAAATATTGATTGTTGGACAATTGTATTTTTAAAAACAGATTTAAAAAAACCATTCTTCTTAATTTCGAAAAATTGCAACCAAGCTTACAAAAATAGTGTCCACATTTTTTTAAAACAGTTTGATATTATACGATATAAAATATTCAACAGACCAATAAACTTGAAACTACATTTTGAAGATTATTTCGGATGGGGTTTGGTTGTACAAACAAAACACCGAACAAGATTTTTTGAAGAAAAAAAAATAGTGTCTGGGTGTCCACTCTGGGTTGAAAAGAATATGCTAGTGTTCATTATTAATAAAACTTTAAAAGTAAAGTATTTACACAAAGAAACAGTGGACTATTTTTACTTTCCATTAGAAGATAATAGTATGATAAGCTACTTGTTTAAAAGTGAGTTATAGTTTTCTTGTGCTAATAACATTTTTGTATTTACCAACTCTTTTAATACTTTTTTATTTTCATCGGTTAAAACTTTCAATGAAGTTGTGAAGGATTCTTTATAACGTTTACTTTCTTTCCATCTGCATAATTTTATACACAAACTTAGTTTTTCTTCTAATATAATGAAATCGACACTATGTTTCCAAACTTTAAAGTTTTTTTCTATAATATAGTAAAATGTTGAAAGTATTGTTTTTTTAATGATATTATTTTTGTATATGGTTTCCAATTCACAAAACTCATTTTGTTTATTTGTAAGTTGATCCCAAATTCTATTTATTATTTTGTCCTTTGGCTGAGATTGTACAAGTTTCAACTTTACGACATCCTCTTTTACTTCAGTTTCGACTTTTATGTTAGTTTTATCTTTTGGTTTTAATATTGCTGTTTCTGCTCGATTCCATGTTACTTTGTCATTTTCCGGATTCCAAAAATAAGTTCTTCCATATTCATCTTGAACTTCTTCCCACATTTTTAAACTATAATAATTAAATTAATTTTTTACAACTTAGACCTTTTTTATTTATACTTTTTACAAAACGAAATGATTTATTTATTTTAATAAAATTTTATGATATAATGTTAGATTCATTCCTCTGTCGTACTAAAAATGGAAAACGTAACAACCTCAAACAATGAATGTCTCTGAACAAGAACAAATTCAGTAGAACGGACAATATGTTCTATATGAAAAATGATAGCAACAGAATGTTCTTTTTATTTTACAATATAAACTGCTATTTAATCATCGAACATAAGTATATTAAAAACTCTCCACAAACCGCTTATTATAAACGAAAATATCAGACTTGCATTTTGTTGTTTAGTAGTCTTGAACTCGTCATTTAGTATAAAAACAACCGTCATCCATCCCACAAATGTACTTATTATATTCATTATTAAAACAACTAACAAATTTTTTCTCTTTTGCGCAATATTTTCGATCCATATAAACAATATCCAAAGAGGATATAATACTAAAAATACAATCTTTTGTGTGTTGGAAAAATTGAGATAACATTTGTTAACAACTACTATTTTGTTGTATAAAAGAAGATCTCTACCAAAGTATATAACACCTAACAAAATTAAAGGTACAATCGATAATAATTCAGAAGTACTAACCATTTTTATGTACATTTATATTTTATTTTAACACAAACTAATGTATTTTTTTCATTGGAAATAGTGACCTAACATAAAAACCGTCAATATTGCACATAATATTATAATCCCTTTGTAAATATTTGTAATGATTGAAATTGGATTTAAGTTATCGAGCGGTAAACTCAACTTTTATCTTCTATGCAATCTACGAAGACTGTTTCTAGTTTTGATAGTACTTTTCTTATACTTTGAACTCTTCTGTTCTTGAGGTTGTACTTTAGATAAACTGTTGTACGAAAAATGTAAGGGATCGTAAGACTCTAAATTTATAGTCCAACTTCCTATTCTTACCAACTTTCTGTTTCCGGATATCATAACCACACTGTTGTTTTCAATAGGTACTATTACTCTTTGTGATGCAAGTGATACTAAAAGTGGTGGTGTAATAATTCCTTGTAATACTAGAACTTTTTCAGAATTGCAGTAAATTTTTGTATTTATATCACACATTATGTTTGAATGTTTTGTAAGTATAACTTCTGGTTTATCATTTTTTACGTTTTCATTTTCGGTATTAGAAGAATTTCCACTTTTATATATTGACTTTAATCTTTTCACTACAGTTGAATTAGATTCACTAATTTGTTTTGAAGCATTTTGCAACCAATTAGGTTCATCATCTTCTTCTTCTGTTTTTTTTACTTTTTCTAGTTTTTCTTCTTCTTCTTCTGGTTTTTTTTCTCCTTCTTTTGGATGTTCCTTTTCTTCTTCTTCTTCTGAATGTTCTTTTTCTTCTTCTTCTTCCGGATGTTCCTTTTCTTCTTCTTCTTCCGGATGTTCCTTTTCTTCTTCTTCTTCCGGATGTTCCTTTTCTTCTTCTTCTTCCGGATGTTCCTTTTTTTCTTTTTCAAAGTT
>Ga0115570_10003161_pt1 | contig 12326 bp, 9 predicted proteins | sample COGITO_mtgs_1205_3_FD_87294 | JGI IMG/M metagenome (GOLD analysis project Ga0115570, IMG submission 87294) | Pelagic marine microbial communities from North Sea - COGITO_mtgs_120524 | ecosystem: Environmental > Aquatic > Marine > Epipelagic | place: Germany:Helgoland, sampling site Kabeltonne... | reverse complement strand
TTAAATCAATCGCAAATTGTCTTGCTTTGACTTTCATCGGTTCTTCTTTGTCTCTGGCTTCAACCCAAATATCGATATCTCTTTGAGAAGCTTTTCGATAGATTTTAAAAACCTCTTCAGGCGTTTCCGAAATTTTCTTGCGTTTCATCTGAACTTTGACCAATTCTCCAGTCAATGTTACCATGCCAATATCATGCCCCGAAGCCGCTTGAGTAGCCACAACATCACCAATGCTTAGCGTTAAATTTTCAGTGTTCTTATAATAGACTTTACGGCCGTTTTTAAAACGAACTTCAACCCAATCAAAAGGCGTTGTACCGTTGGGTAGAGTCATGTTTGATAGCCAGTCAAAAACGGTTAGCTTATTGCAGCTATCTGTTCCACATGTTCCATTATTTTTGCAGCCTTTTGGTTGACCATTTTTTCCTGTTGCACAACTTGTACATCCCATAATTTTATATATTGAATTTGTCAATGCAACAGCATTACAAATGCGTATTAATCCTGTGATTTAAAACGTAAATATAAGATTATTTAAGGACTTAAAAAACGAGGTGAGTGCTATTTTTATAGCTTATAACAACACATGCTACACTATAAAATCAAGACACTTTCGGGTTTTTAAGGGGCTCAAAACTATTTCTTAGATCTTTTTTATGAGGCAAGTGATCGGTTCGTCCTTTTTTAAAAATATCATTACTATTTCCTTGTCCTTTTCGAAGTAATTTTTGCTCCTCGGGTGGTAATCGATTTATTTCCATGCAATGTGTAGAGCAACAATTTTCCATGGATTTTTTGCAGGAATCACACTGAATAAACAGCAAATGACAGGCATCATTCGCACAATTGACATGAATATCTGCAGGCGCTCCACACTGATGACAACTTGCAATTACATCGTCTGATATTTTCTCGGCACGACGCTGATCAAAAACAAAGTTTTTTCCAATAAACTTATTTTCTATCGCCTCATTTTCTACCTGACGTGCATAGTTAATGATTCCTCCTTCTAATTGGTACACATTCTTGAACCCTTTGTGTTTATAGTAAGCACTGGCTTTTTCGCAACGTATGCCTCCAGTACAATACATGACCAATTTTTTGGTTTCTTTATATGCTTTAAGGTCATCTTCTATTAAATCCAAAGACTCACGAAACGTGTCAACATCTGGAGTTACGGCGTTTTTGAAATGACCGATTTCACTTTCATAGTGGTTTCTCATGTCTACAACTACGGTGTTTTCATCTTCAATCAATGTATTAAATTCCGACGCATTCACGTGTATCCCTATGTCCGAAGAATCAAAAGTATCATCATTCAAACCGTCCGAAACGATTTTATCACGGACTTTGACTTTGAGTTTTAAAAACGATAGTAAATCATGTTCAATGGCAATATTTAGCCGGACATTTTCTAGAAAATCAATCGTGTCTAAATGGGTTTTAAAAGCTTCAAAATTGTCTGCCGGGACTGAAAGCTGCGCATTAATGCCTTCATGAGCAATATAAATTCGCCCCAAAACATCGATGCTGTTCCAAAATAGAAATAAATGATTTCTTAAGACCTCCGTGTTATTGATTTTTGAATACTTGTAGAAAGAGATCGTTAGGCGGTCTTTACCAGCCTTTTGGATGAGTTCAGCTCTTTCACTATTGCTTAAGGTATTGTACAGTTGCATGCTATACTAATTTTAAGTTTATATGAATCGAGTTACAAAGGTAGTCGTTTTTGAAACAATCCTTTAAAATGAGGGTCAAAAAGTTTAAAAATAATATAAAAAGGTTCGTTAAAATTTTCAAACTTTACAAAAGATATCTTACTTTAGCAAGAAGAAAGAATTAGATACAAAACACTTATGAGCAGCGAAAAAGACGCAAAATTAAAAGCCCTCAAGCTAACTTTAGATAAGCTTGACAAAGCCTACGGAAAAGGCACCGTAATGAAAATGAGTGATGCCCCAGTGGTCGATGTCGAAGTGATCCCCTCTGGATCCTTAGGATTAGACATTGCCTTAGGCGTTGGTGGCTATCCGAGAGGCCGTGTCATTGAAATATATGGTCCAGAATCTTCAGGAAAAACAACACTGACATTACATGCCATAGCAGAAACACAAAAAGCAGGTGGTATTGCCGCATTTATTGATGCTGAACATGCGTTTGATCGGTTTTATGCTCAAAATTTGGGCGTAGATATTGACAACCTCATCATTTCTCAGCCGGATAATGGCGAGCAAGCCCTTGAAATTGCCGATAACTTGGTGCGTTCTGGCGCTATTGATATGGTGGTTATTGATTCTGTAGCAGCATTGACACCAAAAAGTGAGATTGAAGGCGAAATGGGAGATTCTAAAATGGGCCTTCATGCCCGTTTGATGTCTCAAGCTTTAAGAAAACTGACCGGATCTATCAGTAAGACAAACTGTACTATGATCTTTATTAACCAATTGCGTGAAAAAATTGGAGTAATGTTCGGAAATCCTGAAACAACAACAGGGGGTAATGCCTTAAAGTTCTATGCTTCTGTTCGTTTAGATATTCGTCGTTCGACACAAATAAAAGACAGTGATGGTAACGTACTTGGTAATAAAACACGTGTTAAAGTTGTTAAAAATAAAGTTGCACCACCTTTCCGTTTAGCAGAATTTGACATCATGTATGGAGAAGGCGTTTCTAAAGTCGGAGAGATTTTGGATGTGGCTGTCGAGCATGAAATTGTTAAAAAGAGTGGTTCATGGTTTAGCTATGATGACACAAAACTAGGACAAGGTCGTGATGCAGTCAAAAACATGATCAAAGATAATCCAGAGTTGATGGAAGAACTCGAAGAAAAAATAAAAGCCGTTTTGAAAGCTGAAGCTTAAAACACAAGACGTTTAAAAATACCTCTTAATTAAAAATCCCGATTAGTCGGGATTTTTTATGCTTTTAAATCTGCTTCCAAAGCCTTTGAAATGAGCTTAAAAACTTTTTTACTGAGTTCTGTAGTGTCGTCAATTGACAACTCTTTTGTAGAAATAGTTGGGTGTACTTCTACGCGCATTTTTCCTGGGCCACCGCTAAAGAAGGTATAAGACAAACGTTTTTTATTATCAAAAAAAGTCATGGGAACTAGTGGCACTTTGTGGTTGATCGCTAGTCGGAATGCGCCTGCCTTAAAACGGTCTAAAACAACAGATTCGTCTGGGACACCCCCTTCTGGAAAAATACAAATACTAGAGCCTTGTTTGATGCGGTTTTGAGCCCGTATAAATACGGCTTTTCGGCTTTCTGGACTGCTGCGATCGACTAAAATACAGGTCCTTTTATAAAAGAATCCGAAGATTGGGATTTTTACCAATTCTTTTTTACCGATAAATACAAACGGATGGTTTCTAAACGCCACCAACATCAGCATGATGTCAGTCATCGAGGTGTGATTGGCAACAAATACATAGCTTTGTCCTTTTACTAGCGGCTCCGCACGTTTTATGGTCCAATAATACCCCATCCCAATAAGTATGATTTTGGCCCAAATTCTGGCTAACCTAAAAAAGAAAGGATACCATTTTTGTTTCAATACGGACAAAAACAATAGAGGAAACATCACAAGAATGGGTACAGCGACTAGCACATAGAACCAAATTCTGTAGAAAACCCACAAGGGATATTTTATAATTTTAAGCACGCCCAAAACTACTAAAAAAAATGAGCTGTTGAACCAAAAAAATGGCTTTACTACTAATTTGAACACATTACTGCAAGATGATTTGCTGAAACGCTTATAAAAGATAACAGCCTTTTGACTACTTTTAACTATTTTTTTTTACATTTATAGCAGACTTAGACCCCAAATCTGATTCTTCCTTTTTACCAATTTCATTTTTTTTAAGCAATGTCGTGAGACTTTGTTTTGACACGGTGTGTGGGTATGTGGTATTTTAAAAATGCAAAAATAGCATTTCGCCGCACTATACGCAGTGACGTCTTGGGCTTTTAATTGATTCCTCTGGTACGATGAATTGAAAAAAAAAGACGTTAGCAAGCCTTAAAACTAAATATTAACACTTAAATATTTTTGATTATGAAAACAATTACTTTCTTTCTAACAGTTCTTTTTTCTGTTTATTTTACCAATTCTTGTTTTGCTCAAGTTACATTAGCTGCGGGGGATATCGTAATTCTTCAGTACAATTCTGATGGAGGAGATGATGAATTAGTATTTCTGCCCTTAGTTGATCTTCCCGCAAATTCGATTATCTACTTTTCGGATGGGAGTTGGGATTCTGGTACTTCTGGTTTTGGGCTTGCAACTGAACGAGGTATAAAGTTTACCGTGAATGCTAGTGGAATTACGGCAGGTACATTAATTAAATTGCTCAACCCAACAGCAGCATTATATGAATTAGAGCCTTCTTCATTAGGGTCTTTAGAGTTTTATGAAGTAGATGGCAGTGTTGAAACAGAATCTTCAAGAGAATTAACTCTAAGTGTTGCAGGAGATCAAGTGCTCATCTTTCAAACACCTGATGGTGTAATAACGAGTACAATAACATTTATTTATGGGTTTAATACCAGGTCAGCAGTTGGTTATATCAACGGGTGGCAAGCTGACACTAATGCTTTAAGCACTACCTCAACAGACAGTCATTTACCGCCCGGTTTAACGGCTTTAAATTCTTCTCAATCAAATAAAACAACTGCAACTGCCTTAGGAATATCTGGACTTAGTGGAGGGCATGTTGATAATTGGCAGTATACAGGACCTTTTACTGGCGCTAATAGAAGTGAATGGTTAGAAAGGATTCACACGTTGGACAACTGGTCAAGCGATGATGCTACAGTGTATTCCCACACTGCAATTGCAGGTGGAGCCAGCAGTGTAACTGTTAGTAGTACTCTAGGAACTGATAATTTTAAAAGTGAAACAATAACTGTTTTTCCGAACCCTTCTTCAGATTACGTTCATGTTTTAGGAATAAAAGACGTCACAGATTATGTAATACACAATAGTAATGGAACCGAAATCAGTAAGGGACGCCTCACAAATAATGAAAAAATAGAAATTAAACACCTCGCTAGTAATAGCTTATATTTTTTAAAATTAGAAGGACTCAAAACTATCAAATTTTTAAAAAAATAAAATGGGTGTCAACCTTGAATAGCGCAAGCAAGCAATTCTCAAAAAAAATATTAACGGAATTTAAGAAAATGCTTAAACCAAATGTGGTTGTTTTTGTAAGTGGAGAGGTTGCTAAATCTAAACCCACAAGAATTTGGAGAGAAACTAAAGGTAAGGCAACGGCAACAGAAAGAATTGTAATTCTTTCTGTTGAAAATCCTTTTGAAAATAACCAGAGATTAAGCGGGAAATCAGTTCTGCAATACGACCAAATTAAAGGAAGTACAAAACATTTTATGAGAGACCTTATAGACGTATGACAAATAAACCTTCAAATACAGAATTTTTTTCTCAAATTGTTGATTTACTACAATCGGCAAGAAATAAGGTAGTACAAACTGTAAACCAAACGATGGTTCTCACCTACTTTGAAATTGGGAGAATGCTTGTAGAAGAAGAACAAAACGGTAAAAATAGAGCTGAATATGGAAAAAGCCTCTTACGTGATTTATCGAAAGTTTTAACAAAAGAATTTGGCAAGGGATTCTCAGTCACCAACATTCAACAAATGAGGCGTTTTTACCTTACTTATCAAAAACAACAGACGGTGTCTGCTAAATCTGAAAACGCAAATCAGCAGACAGTGTCTGAGGAATTTAAATTGAGTTGGTCTCACTATTTAAAGCTAATGCGAATAGATGATGAAAATGAGCGACAATTCTATGAAATTGAATCGTTCAAGAACAATTGGAGTGTAAGGGAATTACAACGTCAATTTGACTCAGCCCTTTACACAAGATTAGTTCTGAGTAGAGACAAAGACGAAGTGAAAGAACTTTCAGAAAAAGGACTGGTTCTCGAAAAACCAAAAGACGCAATCAAAGACCCTTACATTCTTGAATTTATCGGACTTCCTGAGCATACGAAATATTCGGAGAGTCAATTGGAACAAGAAATAATTGATAAACTTGAACACTTTTTATTAGAGCTTGGCAATGGATTTACATTTGTTGCAAGACAAAAACGAATCACATTTGACGACAAGCATTTTAGAATTGATTTGGTCTTTTACATCCGAATACTGAAATGCTTTGTGTTGATTGACTTAAAAATTGGGGAAATTAAACATCAAGACCTAGGACAAATGCAGATGTATGTGAATTATTATGACCGAGAAGTCCGATTAGATGATGAAAACAAAACAATTGGAATAGTGCTGTGCAAAGACAAAAGTGAATCGGTTGTGGAATATACTTTACCTGAAAATAATAAACAGATTTTTGCGAGTAAATATCAAACCCTTTTGCCGTCAAAAGAAGAACTGAAACTATTAATAAACGAACCGAATAGCCAACACTGACTAACAAACGAAATGAAAAAGCCAATGCATAACAAAACCTAAACTGTATCAAAACCCTGTTTAGCAAAATGGTTGTGCAACATTTAGCAAAACTCCTAAAAAAATTGAGCGATTGCCTCAAAAAAAGTACCTTTGCTATTCATTCGATAAAATAAATTAGAAATGGCAAGAATTTTAACAGGCGTTCAGAGTACAGGCACCCCGCACCTCGGTAACATTTTAGGCGCGATTATCCCTGCAATTGAAATGAGTAACGACCCAAAAAACGATTCTTACCTATTTATTGCCGATATGCATTCACTGACTCAAATAAAAGACGCCAAAACACTACGTCAAAACACCTATGCCACGGCGGCTACTTGGTTGGCGTTTGGTTTAGACATCCAAAAAACCGTCTTTTACCGCCAAAGTGATGTGCCACAAGTCACAGAACTCTCTTGGTATCTAAGCTGTTTTTTTCCGTTTACGCGCTTAGAATTAGCGCATAGCTTCAAAGATAAAGCAAACCGTTTGGAAGACGTTAATGGCGGCTTGTTTACCTATCCAATGCTGATGGCTGCTGATATTTTACTTTACGATGCCACTATTATCCCTGTTGGAAAAGACCAACTCCAACATATCGAGATGACCCGAGATGTTGCCTCAAGAGTTCATGCCAAGGTTGGTGAGGTCTTTGTCATTCCAGAAGCGAAAATTCAAAAAGAAAACATGCTTATTCCAGGAATAGATGGTCAAAAAATGAGCAAAAGCAAAGGCAATGTGATCGATATTTTTCAAACTGATAAAGCCTTGAGAAAACAAATCATGTCCATTCAAACCGACAGTACACCCCTAGAAGATCCGAAAGATTGGGCGCATTGTAACTGTTTTGCACTATACAAACTGTTGGCTTCAGAGGCTCAAATAACAGAGATGAAACACAATTATGAAGCTGGTGGCTATGGTTATGGCCATGCGAAACAAGCGTTATTTGAATTGGTTTGTGAATTGTTTTCCGAACAACGCGAGCGTTATTCTTACTATATGTCAAACCTTGAAGAAATTGATCAGGCTTTGGCAGTAGGCGCCAAAAAAGCAGCTACAATTGCAGAGGGCGTATTGGCACGTGTTCGAGAAAAAATAGGCTACTAAACCAGCTCAAATTCTTTTCCGGGAAGTGGGCGACAAACACCTTTCAGTTCCAAATTCAATAATAGATATGCGGCTTTAGAGGTGGGCATTTCACAGGCAATTGCAATACCATCTAAGGGTGATTTACTTTCTTTTTTTAAATAGTTGAAAATTATTTTTTCATCGGCATCAAGCTCAACAAACAACTTTTTTTGCACTACTTTTTTTGGGGTTTCTAATGACCAGTTTAAAATATACGGAATATCAACTGGGTTAGAGATTAGATGTGCGTTTTTGGTTTTAATCAAATTGTGACAACCTTGACTTTGATGGTCTATGATGCGACCGGGTAGCGCAAAGACTTCTCTATTGTATTCAAACGCCATGGCTGCTGTTGCCAAGCTTCCCCCTTTTTCGGCAGATTCAATAACAATGGTTGCTTCACTTAACCCTGCAATAAGGCGATTCCGTCTTAAAAAATTAGAAGGATCCATTACTGAAGTACTCCAAAAATCGGTGACAAATCCGCCTTGATTTTCTATCAGACTTCGATACTTAAGGTGTGCCTTTGGATAGGTGTTTTGAAGACCTTGCGCCATACAGCCTACTGTTTGCAGCTGGTGTTTGAGCGCGGCTTTATGGGCGGCTATATCAGTCCCATAGGCGAAACCAGACACAATAATGGGGTTGAAAACCGCAAGGGTTTCAATTATTTTTTCACATTGTGCAAGACCATAGGTGGTGATTTTGCGGGTGCCAACAATACTAATAATGGGCGCATGATCCCAATTGATATCACCTTTTTGAAACAATACAAGAGGCCCATTTATACAGTGTTTTAGCTTAAAAGGATAGTTTGAATCTTCAAAATATAAACCCTCAATGCCCTTTTTTTCCATAAAACTAAGCTCTTTTTCGGCTGCTTTAAGGTGCTTTGCTTCCTCGAGGTGTTTGATGGTAAAAGTGCCTATTCCATCAATTTTTGAAAGGTTGGCTTTGGTTTCTTTAAAAACAGCTTCAGGGCTGCCACAATGTTGAATCAATTTTTTCGCGCTGATGTCGCCAATGTTTGGCACGGCTTGCAATGCAAGCGCATAAAGGAGTTGAGGTGGGTTCATAGGGGGCTATGTTTGCTGTAAATATAAACAACCCTACAAACAATCCCTAAATTTATGGCAACGTTGTAAACTCTAGCTCATTACCATAGAATACTCCTTTGCAATCCTCCCCATAAGCTCTAAAATAATAGGTAGTATTGGGTTGAAGATTATACATGTAGGAATCGTATGGTCCGTTTAGACTTCCATTTTCAGAGAAAAAATCATTCTCAATTGTTGGGTTTGGGGAAGTACTCCAAACAACACCTCTAGATTTCATTTTAGTAAATGAGGTAATTGTACCGCCTGATTGTGCTTGTTCAGAACTAATATTAAATGCAGCAACTGTTTGGATGTCAATGGGCGGTATTAAACTTTGATCTTGGAAACAATAGGTGTCATCTAAATTATTTGACACATTAATATCTCCAAAAGTACAATCAAGACCATCATTCACTAGTACAAACAGATTACAAGGGAAGTCATTTAAATCTAATTGTTGGTTGTTTTCAAGAGTTAGACTTGTATATACCTTATTAAGTGAATCAAAATTAATATCATTTAGAGTTTGATTTGAAGATAAATTAAAGGAATTTGAATTGTAGACTTTATCTCCTGTTGTCTCTAATTTTGGCATGTGAACCTTTGAAAGGTTGGCATTATTTTGAATAGTTAAATTCTTATGAACAGTTGTAAGTTCAGGGAATATTATTTCAGAAAGAGATTCATTGTTTTGTGTGGATATTTTATAAAAATTTTCTAGATTTGGTGCATTAATTTCCTCCAACAATTTATTGCTAATAATTATAATGTAAGGTTCATGCCAATAACTCTTATCTTTTACAAAATCAGATGAAACTAAACTATTAAAACTAACGCTTTTTAATGTCTCATTATTGGTTATACTAATTTCGCCTGACACTACATTTATTAGTTTTGTAAAAACTATTTCTTCAAGTAATTGATTTCCGGAAATTACTATACGTGCTTCTAAATCTAATTCCGTTCCAAAACTAATTGTTTTCAAGTTTGAGTTTTTTATGATTTTTAAATCTCTTAAATTCCCATCATTTCTTCTGCTTTTGTAAAAATTATTTAGATTAATTACTGAGAGTAGATTATTTTCCTCTATCTGAAAATCACCACAACAATCCCTAGTGGTAATTTCTAATTTCTCTAAATTTAGTTCATTCAAATTTTCATTAAATCTAATTGAGCCTCCATATCTAATTGACTGAAGTTCTGGCAATAAAAATTTCTCGATATTATTGTAGTCAACAATTAGCCTACTTGAAATTTCCCTTAGTTTTGGTGCATTAAATTCTCTTAATGAATATTCATATTTTAAAGTGAAATTTCCTTCAATTCTATCTAAACTAGGAAAATTAACTATTACTATATTACTGTAGTTTGGAGACCCATATTCCCAATTTAAATTTCTTAAAGAGATTATATTTTGAAATGTGATTTCAGAAGTAGTTGTGATTGTATAGTTTTCAGGACTAAAGTCTCCAGACTCCGTAGAAAAATTATAAATATGGTTTCTATTTGGGTCTTCATTAGCAATTGCAATTTGATTGCCATAAACCGTATCTCCTCCAATTGTGGTAACAAATGGTCTAACAAATAATGAGTCCACAGGAACACTAACCAAATCCAGCTCAAAAACTGGTGGTACATCTTTCCAAAACCCTCCGTCATAATAGGCTTGCTCTACTTTTGGATCAGCTGTAGTTGCACCCCCAGTAGTGTTATAACATAGCCCCGCCGATGCAATATTCTGTATGTTAGCAGTTTGGATCTCTGCCCCAAAAGTCACATCATTGGCAAATACAATAGCTTCCATATTGTTGATTAAGGTTACATCAATTGAGGAACAATCAGAAATGCTTAATACCATAGAGTCCTCTAACTCTTCAAGACTCCCACATGAGTCATTTTGCACTTTAACGGTAAGGGTTACTGATCCAGAGTCAAAATCCTCATTTGTCGGGACATATTTAGGGTTGGGGGAATTGGAATTATCAAAAGTTCCATTTCCACTTGTTGTCCAAAAAATATTGGTTGCATTCCCAACATTTCCTGCTATTTGAAAGATCTCACCAGAACAAATTGTTGCATCAGCACCTGCTTCAGCAGTTGGATAACATGTGCTACAATCTGTAAAACTTATTATGCCAGTTATTGATACAGCATCACATGTTCCTGGTGGTGTTTCAATGGTGTAAGTTGCAGATGACCCATCAATTAATGAGCTATCAGGTGTCCCAGAAATTATGATTCTATTTCCAACAATTGAAGAACTTATTCCAGGTGGGAGTCCAGTTACTGTAGCGCTGTTTTGAGCGTTTTCAATGAGATATTCTATGGGATCAATAGGTTCCAATAAACAAGCACTCATATTTTGTTCCCCAACATCAAGAATAATTTGAGGTGCAGGATCAAAAGTGATTCTTCCATATGCAACTCTGTTAGGGCCATTTGATTGAGGAACTTGAACTTGATACTCAAACGTACTTGATTGCAATAGTTGTTGTGTTATTTGCCCAGAGATGATTAATTCATTGTTTGTTAGCTCAAAATTTAGACCCGCTGGCAATCCAATGACTGTTACTCCTGAAACAATTTCAGAAAATGAATAAGCAACTGGTTCAATTGGAACATTTGCGCAAACCGATTGAGTATTGGTTCCCGTTGACGAAATTAGAATGATGCTAGTATCATCAGGTGTAATAACAGTGATGTCCCAGCTAGTTCCATTCCATATCCATTTTAGGTAGTCTCCATTTTCAACTCCATCAGGAAGCTCAAAAGCAAAGTCATCACCATCTTCTCCATCAGCTCCTTTAAGTGAGTCAATAAACGCTTGCTCATCGCCCGTATTTCCAAGTGCTAACCAAACATCATAGACAGATTGCCCGTCCGCTCCTAAAATCCCATCTTCACCTGCATCACCTTTTAACGCATCTATAAACGCTTGCTCATCACCTGTATTTCCAAGTGCTAACCAAACTTCATAGGCAGAGATCCCTTCTTCTCCTGGGTCACCTTGTGGGCCTGGGATTTCAGACCCGGGCGCATACAATGCAAACGGGACTGCAGTGAGTTGTTGTAAACTCAATTCTTGAAATGAGTTGCATTGTCCTGTCACATCAAAATCGACCTTAAGAGATTTCATTGCAGCCGACCATTCAATAGCACTCCAAGGACTCCCTCCAACGGCATTTCCAGTACCTATAACAACATTAACCATCCCATTAGAATCGGTTGTGGTTGTGGTATGTTCTATGTATTCATAATTCCCCATCTCATCAATAAGCGAAAACTGAAGGCATATATTTTGATTTCTTAAAGGGGTGTTTTTTTGATTGGCTCCAGGAAGTTCTACTTCGCTTATGTTTAGGATTAAAGCCTGATAACTAATTCCACTACGTTGGTCTTGGGCTACCAAAAATGCAGAACTAAAAAGACATAAAAATAAAACAAATTTTAGAGGAAAAAATATATTCTGCATGCTTACTGTTTTTGTGTTAAAATAATTAGAACTCTACGATTAGAATCGTAAATTTTTTGATTAAACTGACTGGTTTCGCCTGCTCCTTTAACAGAACATTGTGCTGGATTTACTTGCTTAGAAATTAGAAACTCACGCACACTTATG